>OLQJ01000032.1_pt1 | contig 125384 bp, 101 predicted proteins | sample 1673231 | NCBI WGS metagenome assembly OLQJ01 (sample SAMEA3136769, study PRJEB25190) | human gut metagenome | biome: human gut; feature: human-associated habitat; material: faeces | place: Austria | collected 2013
GCGCCGAATGCTCGCCATCGAAATTTATCGGTGGCCCACTTCAGACTGTAATGGGGGTATCTCCTAGAGGTACTCTTCTCCGAGGCCAAGGAATCATCGAGTACGTCCTGATCATCGCCGTCATCGGCCTGGTCATCGTGTTCGCGGGACCCGGCGTGGCCGGTGCCATCCGAAACCAGTTCAACCTAGTGGGCAACACGGTGAACAGCGGGACGACCGGCGGTGCGTCAGGTGGCGGCTCCACAGGCACCGCTTCCGCGGCCGTACAGGCGGCGGTGGCAAAGGACGCGAAGGACTGGACGCTGGATGAGCAGAAAGCCGTGGCCGAGGACATCGCCAAGAACGGCACGGCTTCTCCCGCCTACGCCAAGGCCAAGGCAGCGATGGACGCAGGAACGACTTGGTCGGTCAAGCTGACGAACGGCGAGACCATGACCTACCGCATCATCGGTATCAACCATGATGACCTCGCGGACGGTTCCGGTAAGGCGGGGCTCACGCTCGAGGCAACCAACGGCGCAATGGGCAAGCAGCGCATGAATGCCACGAACGAGGTCGCCGTCGGCTGGGAAAACTCCGAGCTGCGCAGCCGCCTCAACTCCGGCGACCTCTGGGCGCTCCTGCCGGCCGAAATCCAGTCCAAGGGGAAGGCCGTCACGAAGTTGACCGACAACAAAAGCGGCGGTGCTCCCTCAGCGACGACCGATAAGGTCTTCCTCCTCTCGATGACCGAGGTCTACGGAGACGTCCAGTCCGACGGTTCCCAATGCGAGTATTACGCCTCCAGGGGCGTGTCGGCGTCGAGCTGTTCCGGAGCTTCATCGAGCTTTGATCAGTGGACTCGCTCCGTGATCTCGGCCACCTCCGGTGGCTTCCGTTATGTCAACAGCCTCGGACACCGAAACTTCGGCAGCGCGAATGGCACCCTCTACGTGTTCCCAGCTTGGTGCTTCTAGCTTGTCTAGTGTAGAGCCCGTGCGATCCCGCGTGGGCTTTTCTTTTGTCGATTCTCGAACAATTTGAGGTTCATGGCACAGGTAATCGGGTTCCGGAAAAATGGGGCCATACAGAGGCTCTCAGAGCGCCCGCCGCACTCCCCCGCCATTACGTCTGCGGCGTCCTCGCATAGAGCCCATCCCGTTTGGCGTTTCGTTGCAACAGCCCACTTGTCCACCGATCAAGTGAACTACTGGAATAAATACAGCGACACGCTTGTTCGTTACAGTCGCTATATCTGTGTAAATCGCCGCGATAAATACAGCACGTACTCGGCTGTATACCAGCTACGCGTATGTAGATTCATATCGCGTTAATAAATCGGCTCAAGCGTGTGCAAAACGCGCAAGTAGCCGCAAAAAGCGATTATCGCGTAGGTAGATTTTTGGCACCCTGTTGCTTAATCAAAATTAAACAATTGCTTAAAACAAAAAAGGTCAGGCACTAGGTGCCTGACCTGCAAACTTCTGGTCGGGACGACTGGATTCGAACCAGCGACCCCTTGACCCCCAGTCAAGTGCGCTACCAAGCTGCGCCACGTCCCGAAGCTTTTGTTTGTTGCTCTGCTCTCGCTCGCAACAGGGAGTATATTAACCCGAAACTTTGGACTTGTGCAAGAACTTTTTTAATTATTTTTGAGCAAGTCCAAAATTGTATCTGCGAGCTGGGGTTTTGTCAGCACGGGAAGTTCTTGCGTTCCTGCTGTGCTTACAATCCAGGCTTTATTGGTATCGGTTCCAAAGCCAGAATCAGCGCGCGAGACATCGTTGGCGATAATGGCATCGCAGCCCTTACGGGCAAGTTTGCGCTGTGCGTACTCCACGACGTTATCGGTCTCGGCCGCAAAGCCGATCACGCACCGCTCTCCCTTTTGGCGCGATAGCTCAGCCAAAATATCAACGGTCTCGACGAGCTCGATGCGATCGAGGCGTTCATTGGCCTTTTTGAGCTTATGGTCGGCAGGGGCCGCGGGTGTGTAGTCGGCGACGGCGGCCGCGCAAATGGCTGCATCGGCCGTCTGGAAGGCGCTCAGCGCCGCCTCCAGCATCTCTGCTGCGGTCTGCACGCGCACGCACTCCACGCCGCGACCCACGTCGAGTGACGTCGGCCCCAGCACGAGCGTGACCGCAGCGCCGCGGCGTACGGCCTCCCCTGCCAGTGCGATGCCCATCTTGCCCGACGACCGGTTGCCGATAAAACGCACCGGATCGATTGGCTCATGCGTGGGGCCGGCGGTGATCACGATGCGCTTGTCCGCCAGGTCCTGTGGCGCGGGATTGAGCACCTCGCAGATGGCTTCGACGATGTCCTCGGGCTCGCTCATGCGCCCCGTGTCCACGTCACCGCAGGCAAGGTAGCCACTACCGGGGCCAACCACGTGCACCCCGCGGTCGCGCAGCGTGGCCATATTGGCCTGGGTTGCCGGCGCCTTCCACATGCCGTTGTTCATGGCAGGTGCGATCACAATGGGTCGCGGCGTGGCAAGCAGCGTCGTGGAGATGAGGTCATCGGCGACGCCGTTGGCCATCTTGGCGATGATATTGGCCGTCGCGGGCGCCACGACAACCAGGTCGGGCTCCTGCGCGAGCGAAATGTGGTGAATGGGGTCGGAGGGGTCGTCGAACAGGCCCACCGCGACCGGCTCATTGGTGAGCGCGCGGAAGGTAAGCGGCCCCACAAACTCCGTGGCATGGTCGCTCATAACGACCTTGACGCGTGCGCCGCGCTTTTGCAGCAGGCGTACGATATTGCACGACTTATAGGCGGCGATCCCGCCGGTAATGCCCAGCAGGATCGTTTTTCCCTCAAGTTGCATTGAATTGTTGGATGCCGCCGCCATCATTTAAGCTTCCTTGCTGGGAAGCACCAGCAGACGGTGGCAATACGGGCAGTGCGCGATCTCGCTACCGTCGTGGTTGAGGTCGCTCATGGACGATGCCTGCAGCGCGGTGTGGCAGATGGTGGGAATGTTGCCCTTGATGGTCTCGACGGCCAGGCCGCGGAACTGCTTGAGCAGGCGCTCGTAATCGGTGAGCACGTCAGTCGGCAGCGTGGCAGCCAGCGCAGTGCGCTCCTTGGTGGCGGCGTCAATCTGGGCCTGCAGGTCGGCGGCCTTGGCACGAGCGGCCTTGGTATCGGCCTTCACGCCCTCCTCGAACTTGGCGATGATGGCCTGCGCGCGAGCCTCGCGGTCGAGCGCTTCCTTATGGGCGACGATGACGTCCTTGCGGGTGTGCTCGATCTTGTCCAGACGCTTTGCCAGGGTGGCAAGCTCATTCTCCAGGTCCTGCACCTCGCGGTAATCAGAACCATCGACGTGACGCTTCTTGGCAGCCTCGATAGCGTTGTTGGTCTGGATCTCGGTGGTGTTGAGGACGTCGAGCTCAATGTCCAGATCCTTGCGCTGGGCGTAGAGCTTGGTCATTTCGGACTTGAGCTTCACATAGGTCTTGCGTTTGGAAGCGAGCTCCTTGAGCTCCGGCATATTGGCAAGTTCGCTCTTGTTGCGGGCGAGCTCCAAATCGATCTGTTGCAGCTTGAGTAGCGTAGCGCCGGCGCTCATAAGTTCTCTCCTTTTGTCACAGTCCACCATTGGCAAGGGTTCAGTATTTTAATCGTATGACGGGGGTCGACCCCGGCGTCAACTGCAGAGTTCATCAAGATATCCACGAACGGCTCTTCGGAGCGGTCGTGGCCGAGCAGAATCACGCTCAGGCCACGCAAGGCAAGGTCCTGCGCCACGTGGTAGCCCGCTTCGCCCGTCACGACAACGTCGGCGCCCGCGGCGATAGCAAGCTCACCAAAATCGCCGAGGGAGCCGCCAAGAATGGCGACGGTTCGGCACGGGTGCTCGGCTTCGCCCCATACGCGCGGGTCGCTGCCAAAGGCCGTGGCGGCACGGTTGGCGAGATCGCGCAGGTTGCAGGCGTCGTGGAGGGTCGTGAGTGCGCCCAGACCGGTGAGCTCAGGCTCGACCACATGCTCCAGCGAGCTCATGGGCTCAGCGCCCAGCAACTCACTCAGGCGAACGCGCGCTTCGTGCGAGCGGTCCAGGTTGGTGTGAAGCGAGATGATGCTCACGCCGCAACGAGCTGCCTCGTACAGCGCGGCGCTGCACTGGGGACGCGCGGAATCGGCCGGACAAAAGGCCTCGGGCGCCTTGATATAGATGGGATGATGCGTCAGCAGCACGTTGACGCCGGCCTCGAGAGCGCGGTGCACGTTGGCTTCGGTCGCGTCGAGTGCGCAGGCCACACCGGTGATCTTGGCAGAGGGATCACCCACAGATAGCCCAACATGATCCCAGCCCTCGGCGTCCGTCTTGGGGTAGCGCGCCAGCAGCGCACGCTCGAGCTCGGCGACGATCATGCGGCGCCTACGATCGAGAGCAACGTCTGGGCAAAGTCGTCCAGATCGTCCGGATTCACGCGGTCGTCGAACGAGATGCGAAGGGCGCCCAATGCCTGCTCGCGACCAATGCCCATGGCGCTGAGCACGTGGCTCGGGTCCATGCTGCCGCTCGAGCAAGCCGATCCGGCCGACACCTCAAAGCCAGCGGCATCGAGCTTGATGATGAGCTCCTCGGAGTCCATGCCGTCGACGTAGATCGAAACCATACCCGGCAGGCGATCTGCCTGCGCGTAGTCGCCCATCGTGGCGTGAATGCGAGGATGGGCTGTAAGCGTGGCGTAGAGCTTATCGGACAGGGCCTGCAGCGTCGCACGCTCCCGGCCCACATGGGGCGCCAGTGCGCTGGCGGCGGCGGCAAAAGCCAGCTGCGTGCGCAGATCCTGCGTACCGGCGCGACGGCCGGCTTCCTGTCCACCGCCAAAGATGCGCGGACGCAGCGGCGTGCGGCTCTTAAGGTAGAGCGCGCCAGAGGCCACGGGGCCGCCAATCTTGTGCGCGGCAACGGTCATAGCATCAACGCCCAGCTCGGTGACATCGAGTGGAATATGCAAGTAGCCCTGGATGGCATCAGTATGAAACAAGGCGCCGGCAGCATGTGCGGCGGCGGCCAGCTCGCGGATGGGCTGCACCACGCCGGTCTCGTTGTTGGCGACCATAATGCTCACGAGCGCAACGTCGTCGCCGAGCAGCTCGACAAGCGTGGCGGGCTCTATGTAGCCCGCGCGGCAGGGCTGCACCAAGTCGACGGTAAAGCCGGCGGCACGCAGCAGCGGCAGGTTGTCCAGAATCGAATCGTGCTCGATGGCCGAAACGATTACACGATCGCGCTTGCGATCGCGCTGACGAGCGCCCTCGGCAAGACCGAGCAGCGCCAGCTGGTTGGCCTCGGTACCGCCGTTGGTAAGGATGATCTCGGACGAGCGAACGCATGCGCCAAAGCTACGGGCGATCTCGCGACGGGCGACTTCCAGGCGTGCGGCGGCCTTGCGACCAAGCGAGTGCAGCGAGTTGGGATTGACGCCGGCAAGCTCGCTGTTGTCGTACTCGCGCTGCGCAAGGAGCGCCTCGGCGCGCATGGGCGTCGAGGCGGCATAATCAAGATTCACGGGTATGCGGTTTTGACCTGCGGTCATAAGGGTTTATGCCTCCTGTGCGGCCTCGTTGCCCAGCTTCTGCAGCAGCGCAACCTCGGCGGCGGGATCTTCGGACTTAAATACGGCGGAGCCGGCTACGAGCACGTTGGCGCCGGCCTTGACGACTTCGGCGATGTTCTTGGAAGAAATGCCGCCGTCGACCTCGATGAGGGGCGAAACGCCGTGACGCTCGCACATGGCCTTGAGCTCCTGGAGCTTAGGCAGCGTGCCCGGGATAAAGCTCTGGCCGCCAAAGCCAGGGTTCACGCTCATCAGCAGCACCATATCGACGACGTCGATAATGCTCTCGAGTACGCACACGGGGGTGGCGGGGTTGAGTACCACGCCGGCCTTGACGCCGCGCTGCTGCAGATGGGTGAGCGTGCGGTGCAGGTGCGTGGAAGCCTCGTAGTGCACGGTAATCATGTCGGCACCGGCGTCGGCGTACCAATCGACCGTCTCGTCGGGGTTCGACACCATCAGGTGCGCGTCGACCGGCACATCGGTGGAGCGCTTGACGGCCTTGAGGATATCGACGCCAAAGGTCAGGTTGCCGGTAAAGTGACCGTCCATGACGTCGAAGTGCACGTAGTCGGCACCGGCGATCTTGTCGAGCTCGCCCTTGAGGTTGGCCATGTCGGCCGAGAGAACGGATGGAGCGATTTTGATGGAACCCATGGTAGTAGCCTTTCTGCGCTAGTCGGCGAGTCCGTAGAACTCTTGAGAGGGGACGCGGTCGGTAAGAATCTCGAGCGCTCTATCCAAAGTAACACCGTTGTAGAGCGTTTGCTCCACGGCAAAGGTGAGCGGAATGTCTACGCCCAGTGAACGGGCAAGCTCGCTGACGCTGCGGGCCGCGACGGCACCCTCGACCACCATATGCGTGCGCGCCTGGTACTCGTCGAGCGACACGCCATGAGCGAACTCGTAGCCAAAGGTCCGGTTGCGCGAATGCTCCGAAGTACAGGTGGCAATGAGGTCGCCCATGCCGGCAAGTCCCATGCAGGTCATGGCCTGACCGCCGCGAGCGTGCACCAGACGGCTGATCTCGGCCAGACCGCGCGTCATGATGAGGGCGAGCGTGTTATCGCCCGCACCCGAGCCGGCGGAGATACCGCACACAATGGCGATGACGTTTTTCATGGCGCCGCAGACCTCGACGCCGGTCATGTCCTGCGACAGGTAGATGCGGAAGGCCGTGGACAGCAGCAGCTCCTTAAAGGTCTCCCCCACCTGCTGGTTTTCGCTGGCAATGACGGCTGCAGAAAGTCCGCCACGGCAGATCTCCTCGGCATGGTTGGGGCCCGAGAGTGCCGCCACGCGCGCCTCGTTGCCGATCTCGCTGGCGATGACCTCGCTCATGAGCAGGCCGGACTCGGGCTCGATGCCCTTGGTGAGGCACAGAACCGGCGTCTCGTCCGCGATGAACGGCGCCGCCTGGTGGCAGACGTCGCGCAGGTGCGTCGAAGGCACGGCAAAGATAATAGCGTCGGCGTCGTCGAGCGCCTGCGCCAGGTCCGTGGTGGCGACGACGTTGCCGGGCAGCACGTAGTCCACCAGATAGCGGGGGTTGCGATGCTCGCCGTTAATGCCGGCGGCCGTCTGCTCGCTATGGGCCCACATGATCACGCGCTCGGCTCGCGCGGCGGCAAGGCCGGCGACGGCGGTTCCCCAGGAGCCGGAGCCAATCAGCGCAACATTCATGACTCTCTCCTACTTATCGTCGGGCTCGGTGACGCGCTTGGTAAACGAGAGCTTGGACTCCTTACCGGTCATGAGCTTTTTGATGTTCGCGCGATGGGCCCACACTACGGTGATGCCGATCATTGCCATGCAAAGCTTGAGGCCCAGGCTGCTGTACGGAAAGACCGCGCAGGCAGCGATGGGAAGGCCGATGGTCGCGGCAAGCGAGCCCACCGACACAAACTTGGTAATGGCGACGGCCACGATAAACATGCCCAGCAGCGACAGACCAATGGGCCAGTACCAGGCAAGAATCACACCCAGGCCCACGGCGATACCCTTACCGCCGTGGAAGTTAAGGTAGGGAGAAAAGATGTGTCCCCACACGGCCGCCAGGCAAATGACGCCGAGCATCCAATCGCCAGCGGCACCGGGAGCCATAATGCTCACAGGGAAGCCGTAGCCCACGCTCGCGATGAGCGGACGGGCGATAAAGACGCAGATGGCGCCCTTAAGGCAGTCGAGCAGCAGCGTGAGCGCGGCCACTTTGGGGCCGGCCACGCGCAGCGCGTTGGTGGTGCCGATGTTGCCGGAGCCCGCCTTGCGAATGTCGGTGTGGTTGAACACGCGGCCCAGGATCAAGCCAAACGGAATCGCTCCGATAAAGAACGAGACCACGGCGCAGATGGCGGTCAGCAGAATCGGATTAAGCATCCTTTTGCTCCTTCTTCCTAAAGAAGAGTCGAATGGGCGTGCCAGCAAAATCGAACGTGGAGCGCATGCGGTTCTCCACGTAGCGCTGGTAGGTGTCATTGACCAGGTCGCTGTGGTTGACGAAGAACGTGAACGTCGGCGGGTTGACGCCCGTCTGGGTCACGTAGTGCATGCGCAGGCGGCGCTTGCCGTCAACCACGGTATGACCAAACTCGCGCAGGTCGGTGAGGAACGTGTTGAGGCGCGAGGTGCTGATCTTTTGCGAACGCGTCTTTTCGGCGGCATCGACCATCGCCCAGATCTTCTCGACGCTGCGGCCGGTCAGGGCCGAGATGCGCAGGTACTGGGCCCAGGGAGCCATGACGCCCAGACGGCGGTCGATGGTCTCCATGCAGGCCTCGCGCTTGCGGTCGTCGTCGAGCAGGTCCCACTTGTTGAGCAGCACCACGATGGCGCAGCCGCGCTCGATGGCAAGGCCCATGACCTTCTGGTCCTGCTCGGTGACGCCCACGGAGGCATCGACGACGAGCAGCGCCACGTCGGCGCGGTCGATGGCGCGCAGGCCGCGGACCATGGAGTAGTACTCGATGTTCTCGTACACGGTGCTCTTCTTGCGAATGCCCGCGGTGTCGACCATGCGGTAGTGCTTGCCGTTGCGCTCCACGACGGTATCGATGGCGTCGCGCGTGGTGCCGGCGATGTTGGACACGATGGAGCGATCGGCACCCAAGATGCGGTTGAACAGCGACGACTTACCGGCGTTGGGGCGGCCGATAATGGCCACGTTGAGCGCGTCGGGGAACTCGTCGGCGACCTCGTCCTCCTCCTCGGGGAGCAGGGCCACGATATCGTCGAGCAAGTCACCCGTGCCGTGGCCGTGCAGGGCCGACAGCGGCGTGGGCTCACCGATGCCAAGCGAATAGAACTCCCAGATACTGTCGTTCTCGCGATCGGGGTTGTCGAGCTTGTTCACCAGCAGAAAGACCGGCTTGTCGCAGCGCTTGAGCATGCGGGCGACCGACTCGTCCTCTTCGGTGACGCCGGTGCGGCCGTCGACCACAAACAGGATGACGGCGGCTTCCTCGGCGGCGGCGAGCGCCTGGTCGCGGATGGACGTGGCAAAGACGTCGTCGCTCTTGAGCGGCTCGATACCGCCCGTGTCGACGATGGTGAACTCGCGGCCGTTCCAATCGGCCGTGTGATACGAACGGTCGCGAGTAACGCCGCGGGACTCGTGGACGATGGCGTCCGAGGTCTGGGCCAGGCGGTTAACGAGCGTGGACTTGCCCACGTTGGGGCGTCCGACGACGGCGACGATAGGTTTCATCAGCTCTCCTTTAATGGATAGGGTCAGCGGAATTAGTAGAGTCGGCAGGCACAATGCCAAGGATGTGCTCCAGGGTATCGAGCAGCTCATGCGGCATGGTTGACACCACATGAACCTCGGCGCCGCGACTGGTAAGGCTTGCGAGTAAATCGTCACGATGATACTCGTCAAGCGTCATGCCGTCAGCGTTGAACATGAGCTTAGGCACAAAGAGCATAACCCCCGACAGGTCTTGCGGCAGCTGCTCAAGTATATCGCTCGCGACGATGAGACCGGTCACGTCCACGTTGCCACCAAAGTAGCGGTTCTTGATGGCCGTGACGGTGCCGGCGAGTCCCTTGGGCGACTCCACAAAACGCGCTACCGTATCGCGCGCGCTGGCGCCCGAGAGGCACAGCAGGCGCTGGCCACGAGCGGCGATTGCCTCGCGAACGCGGCGCAGGCGCTCGGCGTCGGCGGCAAGGACATCGTCTGTCTCGTCCAGATACGAGCGGATCATGCCGATGCCGTCGTAGTACTGCGGGTAGCCGTCGTAGAAATCGGCCTCGGGCGGCTCGATGCCGGCGTCCAGGTAGAACTCGTCGCTCATCTGGAACGTGTGGCGGCCAAAGCGCTCGTACGCGCGATCCTGGAAGGGTCGGATCATGGCAATGGTTTCGCGCGCGAGCTCGGGCTTGTCGCTGTAGGACCAGCTAAAGCGGTTCTGGTGCTTGGTAAAACCGAGCGGCACAATGCCCAGGCTCGTGATTTGCTCGTGCTCCTCGCAAAAGCGCAAGGTTTTTTCCAGTTCCTCGCCGTCGTTCATGCCGGGGCACAAAACGATCTGCGCGTGAATCTCGATTCCGGCGGCCATGATGGCCTCGAGCACATCCATGCCGCGCTGGGCGTTGCGGCCCATCATGCGGCGGCGAACATCGGGGCTCACGGCGTGGACCGACACGTTCATGGGACTCATGTTGCGGTCGATGACGTTTTGCACGTCCTTGTCGGAGAGATTCGTAAGCGTGACAAAGTTACCTTGCAAAAAACTCAGGCGGTAGTCGTCATCGCGAATATAGAGCGTTGAGCGGCCGCCCTTGGGCAGCATCGTCATAAAGCAGAACACGCAGGCGTTGACGCAGGTTCGCATGCCGTCGAAGATGGGACCATCGAACTCTAGGCCCCAGTCCTCGCCGGGAAAGCGGTCAAGCTCGACGGGGGTGACGGTGCCGTCGCGCGGGTCGAAAACCTCCAACTCGACGGTGTCGTCGTCTGCTTCCCAGAGCCACACGATCATATCGGTTAGCTGCTCGCCGTTGACCTTGAGCACACGCATGCCCGGCTCGATACCCACATCCCATGCGGGCGATTCGGGACGCACGTTCTTTACGAGCGCGCCCTCACCCGGCTCGGGGTCGCGGCTGCGCCCGTAATCGGCCACCTCGGCGGCGTATGCGGGTACGGTCTGGTCCATGATTAGCGGCAAAGCTCCTTGATGCGCGCAACGGCGCGTTCGATGTGTTCTTGCGGGGTGGAGGCTCCGGCGGTGATGCCGATGTGGCGCGCACTGGCAAACCATGCGGCCTCGAGCTCGGAAGCTTCCTCGATGTGGTGCGTGTGCTCGCAGACGTCGGCGCAGATTTGCGCCAGGCGACGGGTGTTGCCCGAATTTTTGCCGCCCACGACGACCATGCAATCACAGCGGTTGGCAAGCGACGCGGCTGCCCGCTGCCGTTCGCTCGTGGCGGCGCAGATGGTGTTGATCACGCGCAGTTCCTGCACACGCGGGGTGATGGAGGCCACAACCTCGGCCAGGTTCTGCGCGGTTTGGGTGGTCTGCACAACCAGGCCCACCTTGCCCTTGAGCGGCAGCGCGTCAGCATCGGCGGCGCAGCTCACGACTTGAGCGTCATCACCAGCGTGGCCCAGAATGCCCTCGACCTCGGGGTGGCCCGGCTCGCCCACGACGATCACGCGGTAGCCCTCGCGCACCAGGCGCTCGGCCGCCACGTGGACCTTCTTCACGTAGGGGCAGGTGGCGTCGACCACGGTAAGGCCGCGCTCGCGAGCGGCGTCGATGACCTGCGGCACCACACCGTGGGCGCGGATAATCACAGTGCCCGATACGGCGTCGTCCAAGGTGTCTGCCAGACCGACGCCGGCCTCGGCAAGCTCGCGTACCACGATGGGGTTATGGATGAGCGGACCCAGCGTGTGGACCTGTGCGTTCTCCCCTGCCTGCGGCGCGGCCGCCAATGCCATATCGAGTGCACGCTGCACGCCGTAACAGGTGCCGGCATGCGCTGCGATTTCGATGGTGGGGACGACCTCCTCAGCGGCGGCCGCGGCGGTATTCATGACTTCCTCGCCCATGGCTAAAACCTGCCCGGGTGCTCGGCGCAAAGATCGTCGCGCATGGCGTAGACGCGGTTCATGGCCTCGGACTCAAACCAAGCCAGGCGTTCCTTGCGCTTGAGCTCGGCCGGTGCGTCGGAAAGCGAGATGGCCTTGCCGGCACGGATCCAGCACTTTTTGGGGCGCATGAGCTTTTTGCCCGCAGGCGTAATATCAGACCAGCCGCAGATGGCGAGCGGGTTGACGGGCGCCTTGCCCATCTGGGCGATGAGCGCAAAGCCACCGTGGACCTCGGGCTTGATTTCGCGCGAGCGGATGCGCGTACCCTCGGGGAAGATCAGGACGTCCTCGCCGCGCTGCAGCGCATGCTGGGCGGCGCGCAGGCACTTCATATCGGCGGTGCCGCGCTCGACGGGAATACCACCCACGCGGCTAAAGGCCCAGCGTACGATCTTGCTCTTGGCAAATTCGGACTTAAAAATGGGGCGAATGCGGCGGCCGCCAAAGAACAGTGCCGTCTCTACAGCCAGGAGCTCGGCCATCGAGGTGTGGTTGCAGATGACCACGCTGCCGCGGCCTTCCTGGCGCTCAAACAACAGATCGGCGTCCTCTACCTTCCAGCGCCACATGAGCTTTGAGAAAGCCCAAAGGATTGCCATGACCACGACGACGGTGCCGCGGACGAGCGCGGGGAACTCGGCATAAGGGGCGTTGTAGTAATCCTCGGGCGTCTGTTTAAACAGGCGCATGGGCTACCTCCTTTGGTTGATGAGGTCCTCGATAATGCGTACGACCTCGTCGATGGTATGGGCGGTGGAGTCGACATGCACGGCGTCCTCGGCGGGCACGAGCGGTGCGACCTCGCGGCTGCTGTCGAGCTTGTCGCGCTGCTTGAGGGCGTCGAGGGTCTCATCGACCTCGGCCTCGAGCTGCTCAGTGGTGAGCGGCTGAGCATCGTTTTGGTGGCGCTGCAGCACGCGGCGACGGGCGCGCTCGCGCGGGTCGGCAGTCAGAAAGACCTTGACCTGCGCGTCGGGGAACACGACGGTGCCGAGGTCGCGACCCTCGGCGACGATATCGCGGTCCTCGGCGGCGCGGCGCTGGTGGATGAGCATGGCGGCGCGCACGCCCGGGTAGGCCGAGACCTTGGAGACGTTGGCGTCCACCTGCGGGGTGCGAATGGCAGCCGATGCGTCCTGGCCGTCGATGGTCAGGCGCGTGTCCTCGCCGGTGCTGTTGGTAAAGCGAATCTCGATCTGCTCGGCGAGGGCGTCGATGGCCGCCTCGTCGTTCAGGTCGATGCCGCGGTCGAGCGCGGCGAAGGTGACGGCGCGATACATGGCGCCCGTGTCGAGCTTGTTAAAGCCCAGCTGGCGGGCGATCTCCTTGGCGATGGTGGACTTGCCGGAACCGGCGGGGCCGTCGATGGCAACGATCATGCAATGCTTCCTTTCGGTGGTTGACGTGCTGATATGGTTCACGGACGTTGGGGCGGGGCGAGTTGCCTAGCTCGTGTAGCGCTCGCGGTAGGTGTTGCGCTTGGGCGCGGAGCCGTGGCTGCCGTGGTGACGCGTGCGGCTCGCGGTGTTGGTCGCACGCGCGGCGGTGCGCTTGGAGCTGGCCTGCTTGGGCGAGATGCCGCCAGCCTTGAGGATCTGCACCTCGCGGTCGGTGAGCTCGCGCCACGAGCCCTTGGCCACGTCCTTGAGCTCCAGGCCGGCAAAGTTGCAGCGGTGCAGGCGGATCACCGGGTGGTGAATCTTGCTCAGCATGCGCTTGACCTGGTTCTTGCGGCCCTCTCGGATGATGACTTCGACGGCGGTGGTGCCGGGCTTGACGCCTTGCGGAGCCACGGCCTCGGCCTCGCGCGCGTTAATAACACGACAGATCGCCGGCTGGCACAGGCCGTCGTCGAGCTCGATGCCGCGACGGAGCGGTGTGAGGTCGCGGTCGGACAGCTCACCGTCCACCAGCGCCTGGTAGGTCTTGTAGACGTGCTTGCTGGGATGAAGCAGATCCTGCGACAGATCGCCGTCGGTGGTAAAGAGCAAAAGGCCCGTAGTGTCGCGGTCCAGGCGACCCACCGGGAAGAGCCCCGGAAAGCGGTCGCGCGGGACCAGGTCGGCCACGCAAGGGCGCTCCTGCGGATCGCTCATGGTGGTGAGGTAGCCGGTCGGCTTGTAGAGCATCAGGTACACGGCGCCCTGGTTGAGCTTGACGGTCATGCCGTCGACCTCGATGTGGTCGCGGTCGACATCGACCTTGGTACCCAGCTCGGTCGCGACCTGGCCGTTAACGGTCACGCGGCCGGCGGTCATCAGGTCCTCCGAGCCGCGGCGGCTCGCCACGCCCGCGCGCGCCAAAAAGCGTTGCAGGCGCATCGTGTGCGGGTAGATGGGCTGGGCGTCGGCCGCGGGCACGGCCGTGACGCCGGCGGTGCGCGTCTCTTCTGCTTCGTTAGTCCTCGTCATGCAAATCCTCCGAGGTATCACCGCTGGTCAGGATCTCTTCATCTACGGTGTCCTCAACATCGGTATCGATCAGTTCGCGCTCTTCGTCCAGGTCCTCGGCCTGCTCCTCGAGTGTGGACTGAATGCTGCGGCCGCTCAAGCGCTCGCGGATAAACTGGCGCGACTGCTCGTCGGGGGCAAACTGCTCCAGATCGGGCAGGTCGCGGGTGGAGCGCAGACCGAACTTCTCCAAAAAGGCGTTGGTCGTGCCGTAGATGATGGCCTGACCGCGCTGGGGGTCGCGGCCGAGCTCGCGCACCAGGCCCTTGTCCACGAGCGACGCGATGACGCCGTCGGAGTTGACGCCGCGGATGCCCTTAACAACCTCGCGCGTGACGGGCTGGTGGTAGGCGATGACGGCCAGGGTCTCGAGCGCTGCCTGCGACAGTTTTTGCGTGTCCCAGCTCAGTACGAATGCCTCGACCACGTCGTGATAGGCGGGGTGTGTAAACAGGCGCCAGCCACCGGCGACCTCGCGCAGCTGAAAGCCGCGATTGGCCTCCTCGTACTCAACCTTGAGCTCGGCCAAAAGCGACGCGCACTCGCCCGGAGCGATATCCAGCGCACCTGCTAGCGCGGGTGCGCTCACGGGATCGCTCGATACCAGCAGAAGTGCCTCGAGGGCGCCTTTGAGGCTGTTTGCCTCCAGCGTGGAAAGGGTTGACATGGTTACCGCTCCTATTCGGTGAGCTCGGGGCCCTCGCCGGGCACGTATGCCTCGGCGCCCTCGACGCGGTTGATTTGAATGGTTCCAAAGATCTCGTCCTGGCTCAGCGTGAGCGAGCCGCGCTTGGCGAGTTCGAGCATGGCCAGGAAGGTGACGACGAGCTGCTCGGTGGTGGCGTCGCCGTCCAACAGCTCGCGGAAGGTACAGGTTTGATGCGCCATGGTAAAGCGGTCGACCGAGGCCACCGTCAGGTCGAGCGGCACGCGATGCGGTGCCACGTGCTCGGCCTCCAGCAGGAAGGTCTGGCGCTTGCCGTCCAGGTCGGCGCAGATGACGGCGAGGCCGCGCAGGGTAATGCCGGCCAGGTAGTCGGGCATAAGGCCCAGGAACTCGGGGTCGGGGCCGGCCACGCGCGGGTGCATGCGGCTCTCGGCCTGCATGCGGGCACCGAGGGCCGCCGCCGCACCCTTAAACTGCTTGTAGGCGATCAGGCGCTGGATCAGGACCTCGCGCAGGGCATCGCCATCGAGCGCGCTGAGTTCCTCGAGGTCTTCGTCGTCCTCGTCATCGTCGACGGATTTGCTGGGGGCCTCCTGCGGCACCAGCGAGGCGGCCTTAATGTCCAAAAGGGTTGCCGCGACCAGCAAAAAGTCGCTCGCCACATCCAGGTCCAGTGCCTCGATGCGCTCGACCTCGGCAAGGTACTGCTCGACCACCTCGCTGATCGAGATGGCACCGATATCAATTTTTTGGCGGGTTACCAGCTGCAGCAGCAGGTCGAACGGTCCGCTGTAGACCTGCGTCGACACGCGATACGACATTTTCGACCTCCTTTGACGGCGCCTTCGCGGCGCGGTTTGGGTGCATGCTGCGACCGTTTTGCGCGGTCGACCTGTAAGTTTACCTTAGATGCCGGCGATTGCGAAGTTGAGCAGCTGCTCCGCCAGCGGATACACGGTAACGTCGAAATAGCGGCCGATCACGTCGATGCCGGTCCACATTGGCAGCAGGTACAGCACGATGATAAGGATCGGCATGGCGTATTGCTGCAGGCGGTAATAGTTGGCGAGCGCCTTGCCTTTAAGGAACGGGACGATGATCGACGAGCCGTCGAGCGGCGGGATCGGGATGAGGTTAAAGAACGCGAGCGACAGGTTGACCACGATAAAGGTGGCGCCGAAGTTCATGATTTGCGACGCCACGGTGAAGGACATGCTGGCGTAGAGGTTGCCGTACGCTGCGTGCATGAGGGCGGCCGCAAGGCATGCCAGCGCGATGTTCGATGCGGGGCCGGCCGCGCTCACCAGGACCTCGTCGCGCTTGGGATGCTTAAGGTTGTTGAGGTAGACGGGCACGGGCTTGGCAAAGGCGAACACCGGTCCGCCGGCGGCAAGCATCAGCAGCGGCAGGAGGACGGTACCGAACGGGTCGATATGGTTGAGCGGGTTGAGCGAGACGCGGCCGCGCGAACGGGCCGTCTTATCGCCGAGCGCCCAGGCTGCGGCAGCGTGCGCGCTCTCGTGAATCACGATGCCAACGATGACGGCGACGGCGCTGGCGAGCAGGTTCATGAGGTAGCTGCTGGACATGGCGCTCCCCTAGCGAACGCGGCGCGAGGCGCGCGTGAGCAGGTGGTCGGCCACAAACAGAATCACGGCCACGATGGCGTAATCCAGGCGGAACACGCCGCCAAAAGGCGATGTGATGACACCGTAGCCGGCGATGGCGCTCGGCAGCGCGCGCGAAAGCTCAACGACAAAGCCCACGATCTGCAGCTTGGCGGTGAGGCCGCTAAAGCACAGCAGCACGGTCATCGCACTCATAAAGATGCCGCAGATGCGACAGGCGATGGCGATGATGCTCATCGCCACGGCAGCGGCCTTACGAGAGTTCACGCGCGGTCTCCTCTTCGATCTGGGTGGAAAGCTCCAGCCATTCGTCCTCGAGCTTGGGCAGCTCTTGCTTAAGTCCGTTATATTCCCCCAGCGCGGCGTTGAACTTGTCCTGATCGGCATAAAGTTCTTCGCTTGCCATCAATTCCATAAGCTCGTCATAGCGGACACGCTTTTTGTCGAGCTCGGCCTCGATCTTCTTGAGCTGGTTGCGCACGCCCTTGAGCTTTTTGTTGAGCGCAGCGCGGGCCTGGGCCTCGGCGCGCTTTTGCTCCTTGGTCTTTTTGCCCTCGGCAGGCTTGGGGGCCGCAGCGGGGGTGTCGGCCTGAGCGGCGCTGACCTTGGTGGACTTGACCGCGGCAGGTGCGCTCTCCCCTGCCGCTTCGGCGGCGGCGCGGGCTGCGAGGTCCTCGCGCTTGTAGAGGTAGTAGTCGTAATCGCCGTCGTAGACCGTGACCTTGCCGTCGCGGATGTCGATGACGCGGTTGGCCACGGCGCGCACCAGGTGCTCGTCGTGGCTGATCAGCACGATGGTGCCGGGGAAGTTTTGCAGGGCGTTCTCGAGCATATCCACCGAGTCGATGTCCAGGTGGTTGGTGGGCTCGTCCAGGCACAGGAGCGCCTCGGGCGCCACGAGCATCTTGGCGAGCGCCAAGCGCGCCTTTTCGCCGCCGGAGAGGACGCGTACCTGCTTTTCGATAGAATCGTTGTCGCTAAACAGGAAGGCGCCCAACAGGCTGCGCTGCTGCGGCACGGTCCACTTGGGCGTAACGGTGTCAATCTCTTGCAGGACGGTGTTGGACTCGGTCATGCCCTCGAGCGCGTGCTGGGCGTAATAGGCCACGCCCACGTTGGTGCCCAGGTCGCACGTGCCGGTAGTGGGCGGCTCCAGGCCGGCGATGATCTTCATGAGGGTGGACTTACCGGCGCCGTTGGGGCCGACGAGCGCCACATGCTCACCGCGGTAGAGTTTGAGGTCGATGTCGCTGTAGATGTGCTTGTCGCCGTAGGACTTGGAAACGCCCTCCAGGCCCACGACCATGTCGCCGGAGCGCGGCGGATCGGGGAACTTAAAGTCGATGTGCTTGTGGCCTTCGGGCAGGATGACGAGCTCCTTTTTGATCTGCTCGATCTTGCGGATGCGCTCCTGGGCCTGGGCTGCCTTGGTGGGCTTGTAGCGGAACTTGTCGACGAAGACCTGCATGTGGGCGATGTCGCGCTCCTGGGCAGCACGCTTGGCGCGCATCTGCTCCAGGTTGTCCTCGCGCTGCTTAAGGTAGCTGCTGTAGTTGCCGGTGTAGGTGGTCACGCGGCGGTTTTCGAGGGCGGCGACGTGGTCGACGCAGGCGTCCATGAAGGCGCGGTCGTGGCTGACGATGAGGACGGCGCCGTCGTAGTTCGCGATAAAGCCGCGCAGCCACTGGACGCTTTCGAGGTCCAGGTGGTTGGTGGGCTCGTCCAGAAGCAGCAGGTCGGGGTGACGCAGAAAGAGCTTGGCGAGCGCGATGCGCATCTGCCAGCCGCCCGAAAACTCGGAGCACGGGCGCTCAAAGTCGGTGACCTTAAAGCCGAGGCCGGACAGGATCTTGCGGGCGTTGCACTCGAGCTCGTAGCCGCCCAGATGTTCAAAGCGATCCTGGACCTGGCCGTATTCGTTAAGGAGTGCATCGACGTCCTTGCCCTGCTCGGAGAGCTCGGTGATCTGGGCCTGCAGCTCGTTGGCGCGCTCGCCCATGCGGCGGATTTCCTTGGCGGCGGCCATGACCTCGGCAAGAATGGTGGTGTCCTTTTGCTCCAGGTTAGTTTCCTGCTCGAGATAGCCTACCTGGCAGTCCTTGGCGTACTGGACCTGGCCGGCATCGGGGCTGTCGATGCCCATGATGATCTTGAGCATGGTGGTTTTGCCGGCGCCGTTGGGGCCCACGAGCGCGAAGCGCTCGCCGGGGTTGATCTGGAAGGACGCGCCGCTAAAGAGGACGCGCGCGCCGAAGCTTTTTTCAATCTTGTCGACCAGGAGGATCATGGTGCCGCCTTTGACCTTGTGTGCCTATATGAAAAAAGGCCCCAACTTGCGTTGGAGCCTCATTCAATGCTCGGGTGGAGACGAGGGGGATCGAACCCCTGACCTCTTGACTGCCAGTCAAGCGCTCTCCCAGCTGAGCTACGCCCCCGTGCGAAAAAGTACTATACGGGAACTCCCCCGCCGATGCAAGGACAATTTCGGAAAATATTTTGCGGGCGGCGGCGAGGGGGCGCAGCCCGGCCGCGGATGCGGGCGCGGGAACGGGCCCCGAAGCCCCGCGATGCCCTTTTCGCCCGCGGGGTCGCGCCCCGAGGGCGGCGGCGTTGCCGCCGCCCTCCTCTCCGGCGCCCTTGGGACATCTCGAGTCCCGCCGACCGCCGTTTTTCGCTTCCGCGGCGCGATCCGCCATCCGCCCAACGGCCATCCTGCCGGCGCCAGGCCCATTATCGGGGCCAGCCGCGCTCCCTCCCACCCGGCGATCTCAAAACCATGCCGGATTACGGGGCCAGGCCGGGAACCCCCGGGCATGCCGGAATCGGTAAAATCAAAACCGCAGGTAGACGGCTTGCGAATTCCGTGAAATGAAGGGTATGGACGTCCGGTCCGGGTCCAGCCCCGTAATCCGGCATAGTTTTGAAATGGTTCTTGTAAACCAGCATTAACTATTGCGTGGATTTGAACCGCAAACGTTTATCAAGGCAATTTGGCGGGCATGTGGAGTGGGAACTTTGGCAAAAAGAAGCCGGGCTATTTGCCCGGCCTCTTGATTCTCTGGTGGGCCCTCCGGGATTCGAACCCAGAACCCAGGGATTATGAGTCCCCTGCGCTAACCGTTGCGCCAAGAGCCCTTGTAGCGTGGCGGATGTGATAGAGCCCGACAGAGAAGGCCAACCATCTTGAACCACGACGTGAAATACTACCATGCACGCGGCACCCGTTCAACGCACGATCTTGTCGACCAGGAGGATCATGGTGCCGCCTTTGACCTTGTGTGCCTATATGAAAAAAGGCCCCAACTTGCGTTGGAGCCTCATTCAATGCTCGGGTGGAGACGAGGGGGATCGAACCCCTGACCTCTTGACTGCCAGTCAAGCGCTCTCCCAGCTGAGCTACGCCCCCGTGCGAAAAAGTACTATACGGGAACTCCCCCGCCGATGCAAGGACAATTTCGGAAAATATTTTGCGGGCGGCGGCCACACCGCCGCCCTCTTTTCCAGCGCCCCCAGGACATCTCGGGTTCCGCCACCCTCCGATTTTCGCTTCCACCCCACGGGCCGCCATCCGCCCAACGGCCATCCCGCCGGCGCCGGGCCCATTATCGGGGGCCAACCGCGCCCTCGCCGACCCGGCGATCTCAAAACCATGCCGGTTTACGGGGCTGGGCCGGGGACCCCCGAGCATGCCGTAATCGGTAAAATCAAAACCGCAGGTAGACGACTTGCGCATTCCATGAAATGCAGGGTATGGACGGCCGATTCGGGTCCAGCCCCGTAATCCGGCATAGTTTTGAAATGACACTAATTCACTGGCAGGCAAACAAGGTTGTTCTAGTATCTCGTTGCCGGCTAATTCCCGATTTCCAACCAGTTGCACAAAACATTTGCTCGCAGTCGCGTCTCGGCGCGCTTCATTGCCTCTGATTTGGCTTTATATCGAATCCCCAAACGACTGCAGACGCTTTTGACTATGGTGTCTAGCTGCTTTTTGTCGTTAAGCATATCGTGGGTTACCAGGAACACGTCGAAACCCATGCTCTGGAGCGCAGTCATACGTTCCGCATCGTGGTCAAGTACCGCGCCTGATCCATGGATGACTTCACCTTGAATCTCGATAATTACTGCCTTCATTAGCATTGGGTTTACAATCACGATGTCGCCGTAGCAGACCTTTTGACCTGCGATGCTTTGGGCTGCCTCGGATAGAGGGGTTAAATCGTTGAGGTACACGTATCTGAATCCTGAACCACCTAGACGTCGAGAACGACTTAGGAGCAGGACCCCCGCGACCTCGAGTGGAGATGCAGCAATGCCGATAACCTGTTGAGCGGCATCATAAAACTGCTTTCCCCACATTTGACTTTTGACCTTATCGGCGAATCGATGCAGGTCGCTCAGTTCGATAAGCGGCTTTCTCATCCAAAGAGAAGTACCTTTAAGTTTTGTAATCTCTCTTCCATCCTCACGCTTATTCGATTGGCCTTCATTATCTGGGGCCTTTACGGTTACGCGGGCATAAACCCGTTTCCAAGGAACCTCGTCTTCGCCCTCTCCAAGTTCGAACAGATCCTGCGTGCTGGAATTGCGATTCCCCTCTTCCGCCATTTTTAACTGCATTTCGGCAGCGGGGGCCGGCTCGAAAACAGAAAACCAGCCGCAAAGTTCGTACATAGCCAGTACGAGATCTATTTGGGACACAAAGCGCGTCATAGTAAATAACGTGTTAAGCGGATTGGTGACACTAAAGCCTAAATGAGTGTCGATTGTTGTGCCGGCATCCGATGCCCCTTCCCAGCGAATAGTGGAGCGCAATCCCAAGTGGTGTTTACAACAACCTGGCGAAGCTGCAGCGATAATCGGGGTCTTGAGGACCTCGGTTACGAAAGGGGCTTGGGATAGAGCTCGCCAGCCGTCTTCGGAGTTAGGCAGGCGCGGGTAGAGATCGCGCACCTGCGGCGGGCAGCGCCAATAGCGGAATGCGGTGTTTGCGCAGACGATTTCGTCCATTTGCGCCTCCCCTAGTATCGGCCGTAGGCCGTGCGGATTGCGGGCATGGCCGATTATCTACTGGGACATCATGCGGGTAAGTACCGGAAGCTGACCAAACACTGACCAAAAAAATGGATAGGGTGTGATGAAAGGTTGTCACGAGGCGTGAATGTGCTGGTACGAACTGTGCGCCAGTGGTCTCTGTCTCCACAATTGCGTATGATTCATGCAAAGAATTCATTGAAAGAGCGCGTGATCTGTCTTCGAAATGGTCAATGACGTCACTTAAAGTTAGTCAACTAACGGAAAGTATATTCAATATGAAGGAATTATGAAGGTGGCATGATCAATAAAAACGGGACCCGATTTTAATAAAAAATAATAATTTGGTGTCAGTTTTGGTGTCACCCTTGGTGTCAAAAAGAAAAAGGTCAGAGGCCAAACGCCTCTGACCTGCGCTTTTGATGGTGGGCGATACAAGATTCGAACTTGTGACCCCATCCGTGTGAAGGATATGCTCTACCCCTGAGCCAATCGCCCGTCGCCTTTCGGCAAAAGAGATACTATCATAGCCTCGCGTGGTTTACCAAGAACTTTTTGCCCTCTATTTTAAATTCGTGGGCGCAAACCGCGCCACCGCAATCAGGGCACGCGACAAACCCGCAGCTAAACCACCATTTATCGCTTTATCCACGAAGTCTCGGGGCGGCAGATAAGTCGCGCGTTGTTGTAGGCCATGTCGAGCGTGAGGCAGGTGCGCGCGGCGTAGAAGCCGTCCTCGCGCTGGATGGTCAGCGCCAGCTCGGGCTTGTCGCCGGTCAGGCACAGCGGCAGCAGCAGCTGAATCCGCCCGCCGTAGAACTGCGGCACCGCGAGTGTGTAGTTGGCTGCGGCGCGGCGGGCGGCCTCGACGACGGAGCCCTCAAAGGCGCGGCGCAGCAGCAGCGAGTTGCCCTCCCCCATCAGGCTGGCAGGGATGCGCGTCAGGTTCTCCTCGTCGCCCAAAATGTGGTCGATGTTGGAACGGATGGGCAGGCGGTAGTCAAAGACTAGCTCGGAGGGGTCCTCGGCAAAGCGCACGCGGCACGGCAGGTACTCAAACGAGACCAGCATGGGGTCGCTTTCCTTAAAGAAGCCCTTCAAAAACCAGCGCTGGCGCGCGTCGGGTTTGGTGTTGGGCTCAAACAGGCCGTAGATGGTCTCGTAACGGCGCGTGTACAGGCCGGTGTTGAATAGGCAGCGGTCGTCGTCAAACACCAACGGCAGGTTGGACGGCGCGGTCAGGTCCGCGTCGCGCTCGGTCAGGAACACCGCGCGGCTAAACGAAAACGAAAGGTAGTTTTTGAGGATGCGGTTGCTGGGACCCCAGTCCTCGGGGTCGGCGAGGTCGACCAGGCGGTCGTAGCAGGGCTCGGGGCAAAACGCAAAGTCGTAGACATTGCTGTACAGGGTGCTGGGGAGTTCCATGCGGTGTCCAATCCATTCAATTACCAGCGTGCGGATGGTTTGATTCTATACAGGCGAAGCGCAGTCGTGACACACAACGTAATTGCGCCTAAGCTCTTCCGCGAGAACGGCACGCGAGCGGTTTCCGGATACGAGGTCTTGGATCCAGGCGTAGTACTGGTTGTCTTTGGTCTCGGGACTGTCGGGCAGCACGACCGGAGAGCGGCGAACCTTAAGACGGACAACGCAAAGACAAGGCTGGTGCGTTTGTTACCGTCCTCAAAGATGTGGTCCTTGACCATATGCTCGGCCACGTAGGTGACCTGGTCAAAGATGTCTGCGAAGCGATCGGCCGGCGATTGACCAAATATCGTACAGAATGCACCCGCAAGCACGGACTCGACGCGTCCAAGCTCAAGCGCGGCCCGGTCGCCTGTGGCGTCGGTTGTATAGCAGCGCCCGACCGTCATCAGCGTGCTGTGTAGGCGCATCACAGCCGCGGCAACAGCTTCGAGCGAACCGGCATCATCAAGCACGAGTGGCGCGAACGGATGAGCGCCCCGCTGCGTAGCCGCCATCATGAGTCCTCCAAGAGCCTGAGCGCGTTGGGCATGCCCGCAATGGTCAGTCGAATAGCTTCATCGATCGACGTGACGCCGTCGAGCAAAATCGGTGATGGTGAATTTGCCTCGTGTGCAGTTGAATGACCTTCTTTAGCAACGCGATTGGCGCCATCATCTAGTTGAACGTAGTTCCAAGGCATGACTACCTCCTCTATAACTTTACGGACGGAATAGCCCGCGAGTCGTACTCCAGGGTGATCGGTTGCCAGACAAGGTCTTCGATGGCGCAGCTTAGGGTGTTTGCGAGCGCCAATGCCGAAGAGACCGAGGCGCGGCGCAAATCCAGCTGATTCTGTTCGTAGAGTTGTATAGCACGAAGTTTAACCCCCGATTGGGCGGCGAGCTGTTTTTGCGTTAGGCCGGCCGCCTTTCGTGCCGCTTTGAGGCCCTTTTTGTCTGCCTGGGCTTTGTTCCATTTATCGATGACAATCTGGGCGAATTTGTCTTCGCAAGCTTCGTGAAGCGGATGGTACGAGCCGATGATCCAATCAAGCGGGGCGACTTCAAAGAGCTCGTTAAAGCTCAAGCTGCTCGCCCATTGCGAATAAGCCAAAACCCAGCCCGCCCAATACTGAGGCGAACGGTCGAACGGATAGGTCTCCCTGCATTCGACGGGGGTCAGTCCCGCATGTGCGATAATATCGCGCGCGAGCTCGTCGCCCGCCATGCCGCAGACGACGCGAGGTATACCGCGCTCAAACTGTTTCATCTCAAAAGCGTTCGACAGGATCGCCGTCAACTCGACAGGACTCAGCCCTTGATCGCAGAGGGCGAAATCGACTGCCTCGCCCAGCGTTCTCATGGCATCCTCGAGATACATCTCACTGTAGGCGTGGGTCATTTTCTGTCATCACCTCTCGAACGATATCGACGACACGAATTCCCTCAAACGGGTTTTCGGTAAGCAATTCCCGATACTGCGCCCTTGCCAACTCATCTCGGTCCTTGGCCAATGGGCCATATAGAGCTTGTGGCGTACGTTCAAATCCAGCAAAACGAATGCTCTTAAACGCGCGCTCGCTTTTGAGCACAATCTGTTCTCCAAGGTTGCCGAGCCTCATCGCTCGACCGAGCTGGTCAATGGTGATCGTATTGTTTACAAACGCCCTGGCATAGCTGAAGTACGAGTCATCCGCACGCCATCCTCTAATCACATCGTAAGCGTTAACATCAGGCAAAAAATGATCGCGAAGGTAGTCGCATGCCCCCACAGCGACAGCGGTGTCCTTTGGGAATGAACGATGCTCTACAAGCAACGCTATCCAATGCAGAACTGAATATTGCGGCGATAGCAGGTCGAGTACCTTGAGATCGGCCATGTCGAGTTCATATCGATTTGCAAAGCCGTCTGCGTCCCTAGAGCATGCCCATTCCCTTGCAAGGTCGAGGCTCTCTGTGCAATAGAATCCCTGTCCATAGTCGTTATGGACTTTCCCCAGGCCAATCTGGGGAGTCTCAATGATCTTCTGAGAACCATGCCACAGTTCCACGCGAGTCTCCTAAAAGGTATCGCCCTAGCGATAGTATAGCACACTATCGCTAGGGCGATACCTGTTATCAGGCTCATTCGACCGCCGCCCTTGCTCCAGGCTCTCTGGCAGAATAGATATCGCTTGGTATTAGAGGCGCCTCCAATCAATGCGATTGAAGGCGCCTTCTCCGCGAGCGTTATTTTGATTGCGTTGGTCGCGCCCTGCGATCAAGATCTTCTCAGTAGGCTTTCTTTTGTTTCCGTTGGTCGAGCCTTACGACCAAATTCTTGGACAAGCATATAAATAAATGGAAAGCGATGCAAGGCGGGTCAAGAAGCCCCGCAATCGCATTCGTTAACCCAGGGCGGCGAGCCGTTCCATCTAACCCAAATGCAGCAAGCAAAAGCAAGGCTTGTAGCTAGCGGGATAGTTCCGATGTCCGCAGATGTACAGAAATGGCAAGGTTCGTACCTCGCCAGTCTGACACTTCCGAGACAATTGCCTCTTCGGTGGTTGAATTCTCTCACATTTCAGGGGCTTTTAGAGCTGCATCGATAAGATCGGCGCCGTTGTCGAAGCGACCGGACTCCCCCGTCGCTAAGAACGCATCACCTTCGTGAATGGCCTCGAGGGTCTCCGGGTTGGGTTCTTTGGAAGGAAAGGGTTGAGGGTTGGTATTCGCAAGCTCCTCGTCCTGTTTACAGCACTTCATAGATGCACACCTCATCCTGCTCAATGTTTTTGCGGAAGGCCGGGCGCATGTGCCCCAGTGGGTTGGTGACGATATCAACTTTTCGCCCAAGTTCATTCTCGAGCTCATGGGAGAGTTCGTATAGCGCGCCGAAAGTCATGGTGTTGCCGCAGACTAAACGCAAGTCGATATCGCTATCGGGCGCTTGCTCGCCTCTGGCAAACGAGCCAAATAAATATGCTTCGCTGACATCGTATTGAGCCAGCACGCGGGAGACCGCAGTGGATATGTCGGTAGGCGAAATCATGGGCCATTTGCCGTTCAACAGCAGAACTTCAGCGGGCCAGCGCCGAAACCGCCGGTCCGGCTTTTTGGCGTTCGGCGAGTTCGAAGATAAGTGGGGCGTTTGATCTAACAAATTCTGTCAAGAAATTGAGGTCATCAGCAGTAAATCTTTCGACGTTGAACCATTTGACCGCAGGCAAGAAGCATTCCGCATGGTCAAAGCCAAAGTCAACCGGGCGCTCGACGGCTACGCGAACGGTTCCGTCTTCTCTTGTCTCTGAGTAGGCAAACTGGGTGCCATCATCAAGCTGAACATAGCTCCAAAACATGACAACCCCCTTAGTGTTGATATCCGAGTATAAAGAGCAGACTAGATGTAACGCGGCGTGAATTGAATTATTCCCATAAGACACGAACTCTGACAGCTGGCCCTGTCTGTTGCCCCATTCTAAGAAAGTGAGGGTATTGGCGTAAACCAATACCCTCACTCAGGAGCAATTGATCGTACCTTAGGTCAAGTCTCCCATGACTTGAGCCACCCTACTTAATGAAATGCAAGAACAACTGCCACGACAATGCTGGCAATGCCCAATACGAGAGGCAGCGATGCCTTCTTTTTCCTATCTTTAACAAGGAAGGTCTCGATTGCTGATGCAAGAACCAGAAAACCGCCAATAATCAGCAGGTCGAGTGCAATAAATCTGACGGTTGTAATATCGGAAGAAAGGCCTCCGACGTTGACATTTACAAGCGTAAAGATCGCGGCAAAAATGGCGAAGAGGGCCAGGACGTTGCCATAGATACGAGACTCAATGTGGGCGACCTCATCCTTTTTGTCCTCGACCTTTTTAAGCTCTCCAGCGTAGACGTCAGAATAGTCAGCAAGCCCATTAAAGTTGAGTTCATCAGAGAAAGCGCCGTGGTAAGGATGGGCCACCATGCCATCAACGCGCTGGAATGCAACCTGCGCTATACCCTTAGACTTATCGAGCGTAATAGTGTTACCGCTTACGTTTGTAACACGGTAGAACAGCCGTGTTCCATGCCCGGGGAAATATAGCGGCGCATCCAAAGAAAGCCCCTGGCGAATGCGCGAATTGCGCAGAAGCACGCTAGCGGTCAAATCGTTTGGCAACGCAACACATTCAACGCAAGAGACGAATGTCGAATCTCCGGGGCCAAGCTCTACCTCGAATTGTTTGCTTTCGTTGATATAGAATCCCTCGGTGCGCAAGTCATACGTAACCTGTCCGATGTTCGAAGCATCGGCATTGAGAAGCACCTTGCTGTCGATTAGCTCCTGAATCTTAGTATCGCTCAAGTACATACGAACCACTTCCTTAGGCCTCCGAGTATAGCACCAAGGCATAGCAACAGTGACTGCCCCCAAAGGGGACATAGGGGAAGGAGCTTAGTTGGATACGGGATATCGGCCTGGACTATATCTAGCTAATGATTTGTTGCCAGAGATTGGTTTAGGCTTGACGGTTCGATTTTCTCTTCGCTTTCGGAAATCGAGCGCTTTAGCAGCGAATCGCGGCGTATAGGAGCGCTATGCCGAGCAAGAAAAGCGTTAGGGATGCGGAGATACAGCAGTTATCACCGGCCTTGGGGAGCGAGGCGGCCGTCGCGGTGGCGGCCTTGGGCCTGGAGGCCTTGGCGGCCGTGGTGCTGGTCACTGTGGTCGTGGTCACCGTCTTAGTCGCGGCCGCGGGCTTTTGTGTGGGATTCGTCGACGGATCCGCAGCTGGCACGCCGGTAGCGGGGTCAGTGCCAGGGGCGGACGGACCATCGCCCGGCACATCGGGCCCACCGGTCTCCCCCGCGGACGCCGTGGCATCCACGGGCTCGATCGTCACACGCGCTGCCACGGACCCTTCGGCATCCACCACGCCGCATGCGCCAAAGGCCCCGCCCGCAGGCGCCACAAAACGCGCGGATGCAAGCGACCCGCCCAGGCAGGCGACGCCGCCGTTGGCGCCCGACGCATCCAGCCAGGACGCATCGACGCTAAGCTGCCCGGTCGCGCCACCGCCAGCAGCCCCGCCCAGCAGACACACACCATAGGCGCGCACGCCCGCCCCGGAGCCCGCGCCCGCGGCGACAACGCGCCCACCTCCGCGAACGTCAAGACCGCCCGCGATCACGCCGGCCACGAGCGCATCTGAGATGCTGGCGCCGTCGGCCCGCGCGTCAACCTTGCAGCCGTCCACCGCGAGCGTCCCCGACACGTAGATCCCGCACTGCGAGCCCGTGGCCACCAGCGACCCGGTGCCGCGGAGCGTCAAATCGCCCCACACTTCCATGCCGCAACGCGAGATGTCCACGTCGGGCGCGCTCGTCTCGACAACAGTGTTCTGCCCGGTCAGCGTCACCACAAGGTTATCGTCCGCGCCGATGGCCTCGCCCGTGTAGCCGTTGAGCTCCAGGTGGTCGGCATCGGTCCAGGCCCACCCGGGGCCCGAAACGCCCGGCTCGTAGTACGTGGCGCCCTCAATGAACAGGCTCTCCGCGCCCGCGGCATAAGAAGGCCCGCCCAGCAAAACGCATAGGCAGGCCATGACAGTAAACAAGATGTAGTGACGGCTGGTGTGGAACGCGGCAGCAAACATAACCGCTCCGATCTTCGCAAGAGCCAATGGAAGCTGCGCCAGAAAACTACCTGATAGCAGCAGTTATTAGTGTATCGAGATCGGGCGAGTGGCGAACGAATTACCTGTAAACGAACCCCAAAATTAGGTGTAAATCGTTTTGCCAGTCGGTGAAAGGAGGCCAATTTCGACGAAGCTCGGTAGACTGTCGAGGGCAACGCGCCAGCCAACGACGCATTAGCTCTGACGCTCCTTAAAGATTCGCAAAGCTTTCTCTAGCTCGGGAATATCATCGACGATTACTTTCCAAGCAAGGGATCGATCAACCTCTCGATAACCATGCGCTACGAAGTTGCGAAAACCCCTAATATCATTCCAGGGATACTCCGGAAAAGCTGATTGGACTTCATCAGAAAGATGGAGGGCATCCTCAGCGATTCTGTAAACAGGGCTCATGATTGCATCGTAGGCAAGTTCGCCTTCCTCGCTTCTATCGCAAACAAAGGAACTCTCCGTAGAGCCAAAATGGTCGATACGTTTAGTCAGCGTCTCGCAATCAGACAGAATGACATCGATAAGCTCAGCGTCCCGCTTACGCCGCTTCATAAAGACGCACCTCATCCTGTTCAATGTTTTTGCGGAAAGCCGGACGCATGTGCTCAGGCGGATTAGTCACAATCTCAACCTCTCGCCCGAGCTCCTCTTCAAGTTCAAGGGAGATTTCGTATAGCGTGCCAAACGTCATGCTGTCTCCGCAAACGAGGCGCAAATCGATATCACTATCTGGCGTCTGCTCACCGCGGGCAAAAGAGCCAAAAAGATACGCCTCGCGAACATCGTAGCGAGACAGCACGCGAGAAACAGCGGCAGATATGTCGATAAAAGTAATCATGGCTCAATTTTACTTTTCGATTGTATGGAAGGCAATCGCCATACGCATGCTTTACGGCTCTTCAGTAAGATACGATTCAAAAAGACCAACGTGGATGCAGCTGTCGAGCCAAGCCCTAGTCTCCTCTGGCGGTTTGCCAGTTGGATGTTCGCGGTACGGGAATACTCTTATAAGCGTATACGTCCTTTGCCATGTCGATCAGGCCCTCTTCAAGACCGCAAGCCTCGACTTTTGAATTAATGTAATCAACGCAAGCTTGCTGATTCGACTGAGAAAGCCTACCCCATTTAAGCTGCATCAGAATGACCTTAAAAACATCCGTATCACTCGCATTGTTGCAAGTAATTATTGATTTAAGTTGTTTAATGGTCAGGGTAGCGCGATCCAGTTTCCATTTACATCTTTGCGCCATGAACACAATGCAATCTGAGGCGACATCCTCATTTAGAGTCATTAGTCTTCTAAGTAAAGGAGCACCTTGCTCAAAGTTTGGCTTGGTATCTATCAAGTTGAATAGATCATCTTTTGCCCATTTGTTCCAGACTTCCACGGTATCTGTTGGGTCAAGACTATTTAGGTAATGAACAATTGCGTAAACCGCATCTGAAACTAGAGCCGGTGTACGTCCAAAATATGAAAGCAGTTTTGAACGGCTTTCCTTCTCGTCAAAACGAATTGATGAGAACAGACAGTACTTTCTAATACGTTCATATGGCTTGCTGAGCTCTTCACAAGGCACAACCGTAAACTTGAGCCACACTTCGCCAAGGGAGTGCCATGTTTGGCGACTTGAAATATTCAGACAGCTGAGACCCCAAACACTGCCGATGTGTCCAGGAGTTTCGTCAATTAATACTACCGGCTCCATACACTCCTTATAAAAAGGCATGTGATTCGTTGCCCAAAAATTTAGCTGCGAGAATAGTGCTGCAAATATAATGTTTGACGGGGCCTCGTTGTTGCACGAGGCCTTAATGAGCTGCTCAAGTGAGCCTAGCAGCGAGGCGCCTCCTTCACTGAGCCCCAGCTCTTCGCATCTGGCCAGCAAGCAAATTTGAGTGTTGACAGCTTGCCCCAATGGGGTGTTTAGTGACTCGGAAAACCAATCTACCTTTACGCTATTCGAAATACCTTGGTCTGAGACGCTTGCCAGCAATCTTTCAGGTGCAACTAAGCTGAGAGTATGCTCGATGCATTCAGCGACATGAGCATTGTCAATTTTGCTGACCAAGTACTCGAGTGCGTGAATCGTTGCCGCGTAGGACTCATGATATGTTGCTGTAATGTCGAAAACGGGAAGTAGCTGTGCAAGTTTATCGGAATCTAGTGATTCCCACGGAATGCTATGGAGCATGTTTTTAGCTGCGAGCACTTCAGACTCGGATTCAATTCTATTGGCTATGTCTGAAATAACTTCAATCACTGAGTTAGGGTTGGCGTTACAGCTGGCCCTAACTGTCTCAACCGCTTCATAGTGATCATGACCATCATCTCCTCCCCTTTCAAACAGTAGGATTACATTATCTGCTGTAAAATTCGACGCAGCCAGCGAAGTAATTTCCGGAAACCCGCACGTAGTAAAGGACGATAAGTCCGGAAATTCGGTTAGCTTAAAGTTGGGATGGTCGACTACGATCTGTTCAAGTTGTTTCTGCAATAGATCGTCCGCTACATTGTTGTCCACAAGCCACTGATACAAGTTAAAACGCGCATACGCGCAGTGGCGATTATCTGCATATTCCGCGAACGTTAAATTAACCCCCTCAATAAATTCTTTTTTAGTCGAATTACTTGCTTTGGGGTACGCCGTGAGGACAAGATGGTAAATCTCGAATTTAGCGGCTGGATCCTTAAGAGCCCCGCACTTAACTGCAAGAGCTAAAGCCTGGTCAGCATCTGATAAGTTCAGGCAATATAAATAGAGGCCCAAGCGTTTTACGAGACTGCACTTTGAACCAATTAAGGTAAACACCTGATTTAGTTCAAGTTTATTTGCCAGGAATAGTTTGCGACCAATTTCCCTTGCGCAATCAATCATTACGCAAAAAGTGCCCTCCTTAGGCATATCTTGCTCATGGTCTTCAATTGCATGGCGGATAAAACTTGATGAGTCTATCCATTCACAAAGATCGGTATAGCCAGCTTCAAGATTAGCAATGTCACTCAAACGATTACAGAGCAATGAAAGCAGCCTCACGCCAAGACGATCCGCCCACGCAACGACTGCTTGGGTGACGGTTTCGACGTTATCGGAATAATTAAATCTAAATCGAGGGCAAAAACTGCCTTTGGTGCCGGCGAATCCTTTAACCCACTCCGCCTTGTAAGAGAGCATGATTTCAATTAATCTTAGCGCCAGATCTGGACTTGCAATTTTGGACAATAGCTTTGGGAGCGTGAACTCCATCCATATATCGTCTGTCTTATCGAGATTTAAAAATGAGAGCCAGAAGGAAATGCTGGCATCCGAAAAATCAGGGGAATCGGCAATGTGCTCAAGCGATTGACAGACATATGTCGATGACAACATTCGACCTTTTCCCGAGGCAATCTGATAGACATCTACGTATTGATCGACTGAAAAAGATTCAACTGACCAATCGAGAAAGGTCCATTCCCAACTATCCAACTCGTCTTTTGTCAAGAATGAATCAAGGCCGCAATCAACGAGGTTCTTTAATGCTTCGATACTATTGGCATTTGTGCAAAAAGCAGTGGCAAGAGCATTTCTTTCTTCATCACCGTCTTCGGGATTGGTAAAGAAAGAGGCGAGGTTCTCGTGTTCCATATAAGACAGCTGGGATGTTATTTCCGCATACGATGCAACAGCGGAACGACGTACGCTTAGAGACTCGTTACTTAGTTTTCCCCAACCCATAAACAGGGGCGCCAAATCGTTAAAGTCATTAAAGTGGACTGGGATGACGCCTAGCGAACTCCACTCATCATCTCTACTTGCGCCGCGCTCAAGTGCGAAAATGCGTCCATTCATATCTGCCGAAATAGATCGAGTAAGATATTTGACCATCATATCGCTGCAGCTATAGCCAACAAATAGCACGGTATACCGCGTGAACATATCAAGCAGAAAGCGCGATGCCCACGCGTTGGTGATATATGCTTTTCCAAAATCAACATCTGTTAAGACGGTCTGTTCTGGACACAATACGTTTCCGTGTAGATAAACGATCCCTTCAAAATCATCGCCCGAGGCAATGCGGGGCCAATGTACGTTTGAGGTGAAATGTCTAGGGACTTGGCAGCGCCTTCAAACCTGCGGTCGAAGTTGGTTGTAACTACACGGACTTTTCTTTTGTTGCCAAATAACTTTAAAATGCCGATATGCAGGTCAGAATACCCATCAAGTCCTTTTCCAATGGCTCGAGCACATGCTTGGTGTATATTCCCCATTTGATCTAAATGACCAAGTGCTGTCTCGCAGGACTCTTCCAATAGCTCGTCTACGTTTGTGGAATCCGGAGAAGCAACGACTTCCGCAATCTGCTTAACAAGACCCCTAAAATCGGGAAGAGCACAATCTCCTTGCATTGAAACGCCGGAACCAGCAAATATTACAAGCTCATGCTTCAAGAGCGCCTGATTTAGCGCACCAGGTATTTGAATGTTGTTGACGTACATGTCGTAACCTTACATTAGCTGGTTATTGATAACCATTGAATAATTTCTCAACAATCAGATTTTCTCGAGCCTCGAACAATGGCGGGGCTGATTTGCTATAGGGCTCAAATACCGATTCTTGATCAGGAATAGCTAGGTTCCAGATGTAGTTATCGAAGGCGTCATCCAAAATGTAGCTATCAATGGCAACATCCATTTCCTCGCTATAGTTTTCAGCGAGGAATATGTTTGCGATATCGGCATCAAGATATTCAACGAAATACTCTTTTAAAGTCGATTCAGTGAATTCGGATTTCAATTGCTTTTTAATCTCGTGGCGAACAAAGTTTTCCCAATCTTCGTCATCATCGCATGGGCCATATCGCTTGCATATATCGAGGTCGCGCTCATATACGTAGTTGTCGTAAAGATAATCGGTGACATAATGGCGGAACCAATCTCTGCTTCGAAAGCAAAGATCCTCCTTCACATCTTCAAGATCTTCGACCAGCTCTTTATCAATGCCGAAGGTTATAATTTCTAGCAAACGAGGAGCTCTGATATAGGATGTACCTGCGATTAAACTACGCAGCAGAGGTCTCGCACAGAGCCGCTCTGCGATTTGTTTTGATTCGAGAATTCCCCACTTATGCAATTTGCTTAATAAATTTGAAGCGGTAAGCGACCGCACTTCCTGCGTAGATGACTCAAGAGCATTTTTAATAAAGTTAGCAGCCCAGTCGAAATCTGATTCTGAAAGCACTTCCTCACAATTGGAAATGGATTTAAATCCAAGTTCATAAAGTCTCAGTTTATTGTCTACAAAGGGAAAGTCATAAATCTGCCCTGTAATGAATGTGTTCTTCATTATTGAAACGACTTCAGGACAGTGATTAACGTTGGTAATCCTCTCGAGTTGGTCAACAAATACGATTGATTTAGCCATCGCTATAGCCTCCAAATTGTTGTTGGCTAAAAACCAGGCGCAATAATCGTTAACAGAGGGGTTGGCCATCGAAACATATGGCTCACTCTCAATGTATACAGTTCTGATTACGGTTTCTTGTAAACGCTTTAATGCCATTTCAAAAGTATTTATTGAGTAGTCAGTTTGAGACTCGAGAGACAGCCTTTCCTCATATGCGATATGCAACGAGGAAAGTGGAACGGAATTGTCTCCTAGTGAAAATAGCTGGTAAGCAAGAATTCGTTCGGGCTTTTCTAATCGTTCTTCGAATTCGTTTTGCCACACATCGTTAGGGTGATCTAGTTTGTCCTTTATCGCGTCAGGAAATTCAGAGGGAGCTATGTTCTTCCAAAGCTCTTCCCTGCAACAAAACTCAATAATGCGCGGATTGAAGTTGTTATGTTTACAAATGTCGATGCATTTCATTTGAAACGAAAAGTACGAGTGGGAACGCTTCCGTAAGGAATCGACATATTCAACGGGGACGTTTTCAAAAGAGAGATTTGCTAGCATAATCCTTGCTTTATCTAGCAGGGACATCTCTGCGGTATCAATTACTACAATACCGGCACGCATGCTATCGATAAATTTTTTGAAAGGGTCATCGACTCTTTTAGCCTCATTCAGGATCGAAATTCGAGAATTAAGTACTGTATAGCAGGATTTTAATTTCGATGTATATCGAAGGAGGGTAACCAGCTCCCTCATCTTGGACGAGTCGATATCGAGGCATCGTTGGCCCAGGAAATCGTCAAGTATGAATAACGTATTTTCGCAATTATCCTCGATTGCATTTTTAATCCTGTCAAGGTTGTTGCAGGAAGAGTAGATTATATTAATGCCCGCTTTAATGAGTTGAAGAGCGATCATTTGAGTGAGAACGCTTTTCCCGGTACCAGGATCTCCCACAATAAGCAAAGTAGAGTTTTGTCTCAGCGATTGAATCGCCCTATCAAAAACGCTCGTCTGCGTATAAAGCCCTTCATGTTCATATATTTGGTTAAGAAAAACTTCTGTATCCACGTCTAAAGACCGATTTAGCATCAGACTAAGCACATTGGTTCCCGCTATCCAAAGCTTGAAATGATGCTTTAGGATTGGCTTGCATTCCTCGCGAGCGAGCATGTCATCCAATTTAATCCCGTCAATTACGATGCAGCAACTAATACCCAACGACTCGGCGGTATCGATCATTTTGTGCTGGACATTTTCAGTGATGCCTGCCGAGGTAACGATGACCAGTTTGTCGGAAGGAACTTTGTTAAGTTTTTTGAGTTGATTGACGAGGCCGCTCACCAAGTCTTTCCACTGTTTAGGAGTGACGTGTCGTGACCAATGCTTTGCCTGCATTACAACTGTATTCTGCTGGCCTTTTCGATAATAAAAATCAGATGCATCGACTCCACCGTCAGCACCCGCAGTGTAGCAAGATAGCTTTACGCCGGTGACCATTTCTGTAACGTCACGCGCGAGAGTTTCAAACTCAAAACTATCCAAGGCGTTGTAATTGAAACCCATAACAATACCGTCCAGCAAAAAGAGTGATCAACCTTCATTATGCGCAGATTATATAGTCAGTTTCTCTGTAAGTTTATTAGCATGCCGAAGAGCGCTATCCCGTTATTCATTAATACGGCATGCGTGGCTTGTTGTAAACGATATCTGAGCCCATAGCCTTTCTGATGTCTAGATCTTTGTATGCGCGATCAATTTGACGGCGACGCTGACGGGATAGCTGATAGCATGGCTTATCTCCAGTTATTGATATCGAATGGCCAAGGCAATCCCCGCCCCTAAGTATTATGAGCGCGTTGTCCTTACTGCCCCATTTAGCATCACCGCCAGCATAGTAATAGCCCAGCTCAAACTCATCATAATTGAATGACCAGGCATTCTTAATCGTATCAATGACGTCGCTTAATCCAAGGAGACCCTCATCAGGAAACACCTTTTTGCCGCCATCCATTAATTCAAAAACCTCTTTGGATAGTCGGGCACTGTGCTTAAATCGAAGCTTTTCGAAGTAATGATTATCTTGAAGAGGAATGTGATTGTCGAGTCGGAGTCCATAGCCATGCTGCATATGACATCGCTGGAATACTTGAAAACCAATATGATCGATTGTGAAAGTTGATCGATCAAAATCCGGGCTCCAATGGCGAGAAAAGGTTGAAATATACTCAGCATTCCACCTGGGAATATGGAATATCACGCCGTACATACTTTGCGGATCCCTAGAAAAGTCGCTCTCGTTGAGCGGTCTCCACTGGTGCTTGGATGCATCGTAGCAACACGTCGCAAAGAAAAGCGCTATGTCAAAATCATCCGTTAAATCGAGCATAGGCGTATCGAGACCATAGTGCTGGGCCAATGGCTCTGGCATTAAATCCAAGTCATAAGCGGCAAGCCATCTCTGCATAGAGTCGAATTCAAGCAAAAAATCGGCAAAAGCCGCAATCCTGATATGACAACAAAGTTCGTATCGGTCCCTTTCCTCCTTGTTTTCAATAGACTCCATAGTCCGATACATTGTGGGTAAGCTTGCGGGCCACATTCGGGACTCGCCTCTATAAAGATGTTGACGTTTTCCTTGAGAGATAACACGCCCATAATGAGTCGTTTCTACGGCACCGTCAATGGATGGAAATCTCGCCACCTCATCTAAAATCCAGTCTGAGAAACGTTCACCCCGTGCGGTTCTCGCTGCAATTTGCTTATTCCTTTTTTCATCCAGAAAGGATACTTCCCTGAATACGCAGAGCGTGTCTTCATCGATGTCCAACCATTCATTGCTATAGTCAGTTCCGAGCCCCTTAATTACGCGATAGTAATTTGCATGTTCAATTAGCTCATGAGTTTCTTTCAGCATATCCATCGTCGGAACGCGATCAGATACCAAGCCCATTTTTCCTCCAGCAACAGATCAATTACGCTTTTGCTACAAATGCATCCTAAATAAAAGAACGGGTTGTATCGGCGTTAGCCGATACAACCCGTTCTCAACGCTGTTTAACTAATGGTTGACTGAGCCCGCCCAACGCAGGCCAGCCCCTCTCCCTAATCCCGCTTAAACAGATCCCTCGTGTACACCTTGCCCGCCACGTCCGCGAGCTCGTCGCTCCAGCGGTTGGCCACGATCACGTCGCAGCCGGCCTTAAAGGCCTCCAGGTCGTGGGTCACCTCGGAGCCGAAGAACTCCGGCGCGTCCAGCGTGGGCTCGTAGACCACCACGGTCACGCCCTTGGCCTTTACGCGCTTAACGACTACCTGGATAGAGCGCATCAGAGAGTTATAAACTTGGACTATAAACTTGGACTCATCGAATTTCATAACTCTCTATTAATTCATCTATTTAACACGCCATTCACGCAATCCGACATTTGCAAATTAATGTCAACTTCGTATTCAATTATTAGAGAATTACGGGGCTGGTTGATGCCCAGGGTATCCAAGTTTGTGAGAAGCCAGCTATCTCATAACGCATACGGCACCTTTTTGATCTGAGGAGTGTCGTATGCGCATTCATTTCTCTAAAATAACCTCGGCTATCGCCTTCGCCATCAGAACGTAGCCAGTTCCATTTGGATGGAAGTGATCTTTGTTGTACGAATTGTCCCAACCGTTGACATTTACTTCAGTTTCAAACATAGACCACATGTCGATATATGCCATTCCGCGACTTTCGGCATTTGCTCGAATTACTTTGTTGAATGCCAAGTACTCTGCAGGTGAACCCGGGAATAGATTTTCATCAATGTAGACGCAAGAGCAGGTGATTGAATCCACCCCCATACAATTAAGTCGATCAAGGAGACGCCCGTACTGCTCGTTAAATGAATCTAGGGAGACCCGCTGTTCGGTACCATCCACCACTTTGATGAGCGCGCTGAAGAACTTCCTAGCCGCATTGTCAACATGCTGTCCAGCCCGTTTGGTCCAGGCTCGCGAGTAAAAGGGCCTTGGCATCAGCATACCGCCGCCCTGGAAGCGCTTTGGTATGTGAGGAAACACCTTGCCCTTCCGGTTCGGCCGTATCTGCGCATCCACGTTGCCGTAGAGCACGACACACAAGGAGCGGCCCCCTCCCGGCGCTATTATTCCGCTATCGAGTAGCCCGAGGGCGTAGTCGATGGTTGTCCCCGTGTAAGCCAGGTTAACGATCTCGTAGCCCTCGCCGAGCAGGTCGGCCAACTTGCCCGTGAAATTAACTTTCTTGCTCCCGAGCCCCTGCGTTATGGAGTCACCCAGAAGGTAGACAGTCGTCTTATCGTACTCGTTCATTTCGAACCTTCTCAACCAGCTTTTCGACGGCATTTGCCGCGTTCTCGTAATAGGCGTCCCAGGTGTACGACGCCACGCCATCCCTCGCTGCCTTGGCCATGCGGGGTATCTCGGCCTTGTTGGCAAGAAACCACTCAATGCGGTCCCGCAAGGCATCCGCGTCCTGAACTGGCACAACGAAGCCGTTCTCCCCCTCCACGACGCAATCAGCGGCCCCTGTGTTCTCTGTGCATACAACGGGAAGGCCTGAGGCGAAGCCTTCCATGATGGAAAGGGGGAACCCGTCGCCAAGCGAAGGGAACAGCATGGCATCGGCTGAGAGAAGCAATTCCGAGACCTCGTCATGCTGGACCATACCCCGAAGCTCGATGTTCGAGGGCAGTTTTGAGGTGATGGAATCGGGAAGATTGACGGCACCTATGCAAACCAGCCGAGCTCGCATCGGTTCGATGCCCGAGAATGCCTCGAAAAGCCATGCGATGCCCTTGTGCTCGCTCACCTGGCCCAGATAGACAAACGTCAGCGGCTCATCTTCGCCTTTCGGCAACCGTTCCCTATACGGGAAAGCACGCGTGTCCACCCCGTAATGGCATATCTCACAAATGTCGCTAGAAACGCCGGAGTAGGCCAAACTGTTGACCATAAACGAGGAACCGCACAGGAATGCGTCGGTCGAAGCAAGCTCTCGTTTCGTGCGGGCCACATCGACAGGATCCCAGATGCGGTTCCACCCTCTCTGACTAGCGGAATACTCGGGTCTCAAAGCCACGTCGCGTTCATAAACCGATTGCAGGTACAGAGCGTTTGCGGCAGACATGTCAGCAATGCGCACCGTCTCGGGAGACAACTCGCCGACCCTCTCGAATAGGGCGGCCGAGCAGCCGTCGTAGCCGACCACCGCATCGGCGCCCTCGCGTTCGGCGAGGCGGGCGACCTTCTCCGCGAAGGCGTCCTCGGTCGTTCGCCTCACCGAATCGTAGTGAGAGCGCGCAAGCGGGATGTTGTGACAGAAGAGGACGGCGAGCCCGCGGGCCTCATCGAACTGAAGCACCTCCGAATCCTCGAGCTCGTCGCAGTGCCTGCCCGTCGCTTTCTTTTTCCAAAAAGGAGGCAGTATTTTGGACACCAGATCCGTAAGGTTGCCCGGCTTCATATAGACAGTCGTCGCATACGCACCCAGCTCGCCTTTCTTTTTCAACGCGGTGGCGAGACGGTACGAATGCTGCTGTTGTGGATGTGCAACGATGACTTTCAAGCGTTATTCCTTTCGCGAGGACTCTAGGCGGTGTGCCTCATACCCCGGAGTACATCAAGGAACCTGTTCCTAAACACGAACAACCCAGCTGCATAGGCGCAGATGAACAGGTAGCGGACCCAGCCGAGGTTATAAAGAAATAGAGAGAGCGCGGCGCACGCCGTAGTGAGCACGCAGCAAAAGGCGAGAAACTTCGCGTCAAACACTGAGAATTTGACCCCCGCGTCCCTCAAAGTCCTTTTCGCAAAGACGAAATGGAGCGCAGCAGTTGCCAAATAACAGGCAGCGGTCACGTACGCTGAGGCGATATAGCCGAACAGAGGAATCGCAATGAGGTTAAGCACAATATTGAGAACGGCCGAGAGGATGGATGCGATGGCAACATATCCGGCGCGGCCGTAATAAATCTCCACGTTGACGAACAACGTGTAAAGGAACGAGAACACCACGCCCGTGGCAATAGGCGGGATGCACCAAATCGCCTCCTGGTAATCAGCCGTCGCCAAGAGCGCTACGCACTCTGGCGCGAAGAGCATGATGAGGAAGACGAGCAGGGTCACCAGAAGTGAGAGGACGTTAGTGACCCCAGGCACTTTGACGCAATCGCCTTTGCGGAGGTTTCCGTAGAGCCAAGGCACGAACGACGAGTTGATGCCGTTGTTCACCATAACGAGAAGAAGGCCAGCAGAGTGTGCCACACCGTAAATCGCAACGCGCGTGTTGTCGAGAAACCAGCTGATCATGACCTTGTCTGCCTGGTTAAGCAGCACCTGCGAGGCATAGTGAGGAACCAAGGGGATTCCCAGTCGAATCGACTGTCCCCACCATTCTCGCTCGAAGAACGCTCTCGAATCACGGAGGAACAGGACCCACACTGCAATGGCCAGAACGGCCGAGGGCGCGATGTTCGACGCGACCCTGGCGACAACTTTCCAATCATCGGGAGCCGCCCAAACACAAGCGACGCCCAGGAGCACACTCGCGACCGAGATGAACAGAGTGGCAGCGATGAGCTGCTTGTAAGCGTAGTCAAATCGCTTCCTGGCAAACCAAAGGCTGAGGACGACAGAGGCGTAAATGTCTAGGAACATCAGGCAGGTCAACAGCGTCCCCATGCCCGTCAGTGCATTGATTGGACCTCTGAACACGAGATAAAGCGCAAAGAACGCCCCAACGAGAACGGTGATGAGCGCCGCCTGGCTCGTCGTGTATTCCGGCCGTTCCTCGGCATGGTCGGTCAATCCCTTGTTGAAAACCTCAGAGGCCAGGTTAAGCGTAACCACCAGTGAGAAGAGCATATACCAGGAGGTGTAGAGGCTATACGTGCCGTAGGCATCCGTCGTGAGCAGACGCGTGAAGATGGGCATCGAGATGACCGAGATGCCCCTCTGGATGATGGTGCAGAGCGTGAACCACACGCCTGCCTTCGCAGGCAGCGGCATGCTGCGGTATTTATCGAGCAAACCTGAAAACATTTAGCGCTCCAATGTCCGGGAATAGCGCTTGTTGATGTAAGCGATAAGAGCAACGGGTGTCAGAAGGAAGAGCATCATGGTGAAGTTCTGGGGCATGTAGCCACGGATGATAATCTGGAACAGCGCGCCGTAAATGAGCGAATAAAACACGAGAGAGAGCGAGAGCCCCTGCCTTTTGACATAGAGATTCCTGGCGTAGCGGCATAGCAAGCCCAGGACGAACATGCACACGATGATGCCTATGACGCCGAACTCGACGTAGTACTCGCCAAGGTTTGGATAGGCCACCCCGTTGAGCACCGCCTGGTTGCCGTAAGTGACGTTGACTATGTCGTAGACTTGTGGCAAAGGCTTCCCGGGCCATATGGCGCGAGGAACCAAAAGGACAAGGGAATAGAGAATCATCTGGCTGCCGCAGAGGAAGCCGTGTCGCTCGGGAACAACCCCCAGGATGCTGTAGAAGACCTTGAAGTCGTCGATTTCGGCGTAGAAGGGACCGAATAGGTCGTCGAGCGTGCTTCCACCGATGTCAAGCCCGGTACCAGCGGCGACACCACCGCGCGCCACCTGCATGACCGCAAAGAGGAGCACAAGAAGCCCTGCAGCAATCCCGAGCGAGGCGAGCGAGGGCGCCTTACCCTTCTGGATATAGTGGATGACAATAGGCACGAGGATGGGAACCAGGATAGCCGCACGAGTGCCCGAGAAGAAGACGATGGCGAACAGCATGACGAAAGTTGTGATCTTGGCTGCCCTGTTCTGCCCATAAGCGAACGCGATCGCCCAAGCGCCGACACAGGCATACATAAAGTAAGATAGGAACATAAGAGAGCTCTCGCTGACGGTTCCCGACTGCTCGCCGGTAAGCCCACCGGACATGATGTATGTTAGGCTGAAACCGCGCCCAATCTGGTAATAGACTGCGAGCGCATAGCAGACGGCAAAAACAATATAGGCGATTTTGGCAAGCCTACGCTTGTCCATGGGTTCTCGGTACATACTAGGCAAAACGCCTTCCGCTTTTTTTCGCCCGACGAAACCATAGGCAAGCGTGAAGAAGAAGTGTCCCACTATGACGAGAATCACCGCCTCCACTGTCTGCGGCATCGCGTCCACTCCATATCGGGCGGTGTTACCGGCCGAGAATTGAAAGACAGGCGCGACATGATAAACGAGCACATAGACTAGGGTCACCATGGTGTACGGCTCGAACAACGAAATAGGTCTCCTCATATGCCTAAGAAGAATCGCAAGGCTGAAATACAGTCCCTGCAATGTCAGCGCCGCAAAACTTTCCGCCTCCAAAGAGCTCGCAGCGGTCACAGCCTCTGCGGCAGTCCATATGGAACCGCCGAACAAAAGAAATGCAATTGCGAGCGCCGTAAGAAAGCTGCGCTTCTGACGAACGTTTTCCACAGAACCCATTTTTTTATCGGTTAAAGTGCATGAGATAGTGGGCACAACGCTCATCGAGTGCCCCCTAAGCGCAATTTCTCAATAGCAATCAATGCATCATCAAAACCAATAACGGCACAAGACCCTTCAGAGTAAAGAGCCTCAGCGCAACCGCCAGTCGAATAGGTGATCACATTTGTCCCACAGGCCTGTGCTTCCAGCAAAGTAGTCGGAAAGTTATCTTCGCGAGTGGGGTTGAAAAACATGTCAGCGGTTGAGTAGATGCTCGCAAGCTCTTCGCGCGAGTCCGTGCGGACGAGGCCAACGATGCCCTCGGGCATCTCCTTAACCTGCTTTTCGGAGAGACCGACGAGCACGATGACGTACTTTTCAGAATCTAACTCACTGGCCAGCCGCACGAAGTCGGAGAGCCCCTTACGTTCGGTCCATGGGCTCGCTACACCTAAAATCATGAATCGATCGCCTATGCCGTAACGCTCTCGGAAGACGCTCGGGGTGGGCTTAAAAACGTCGGTGTCGATGGTGTTATGGCGAACCTCCACGGGGAAATCCTTGAGAAAGCTTTCTCCCACCAAATCGGCGAGCCACTGCGACGGCGTTATCAGCTTCATACGCTCGGCGGGGACCAGATTGAAGAGACGGTTCTTCTCCTCAAAGTTCCACGAGCAAGAGGCTTTTGAATAGGTCTTGGGATAGGTATTGAGTTGTGAGCAAGGCCTCGAGTACGCGCAGTGTTCCTTCCACTGCGCACACTTCACATATGTGAAGTACGCGCAGTGGCCCGTGAACGCCCAACAGTCGTGTAGGGTCCATTCGACCTTACACTTGTGGATTGCAAGCCACTCAAATAACAGTTCGATGTTCACGTAATATCCGTGCAGGTTGTGAAGATGAACAACATCGGGTTGAATCACATTAAGTCGAGCAAGAAGGCGTTTCGTAGCAGCCTTACTATGAAAACCAGCCTTACCGTCTAAACGAGTCTGAAGCACATCGAGTTTGACCTCCGCATCAGAGGCAAACTTCATTTCGTTCGGCTTTTCCGCCTCACGGCCTCGACCCCAGAACGCATATGATTCTTCGCCGGCTGCTAAAAGTTCTCGGTGCTCCTTCATCATAATGCCGCCGGTTGAGCCGTTCGGCACAGTATTTATGTGGGCATAGACCGTCACTACAGACTCTTCCTCCACACCATCTTGTCCACCACGCCGGTGTAGCTCTGGATGATCTTGACCACCTTGGTGGATACGGTCTCGTCGGCGTAGTCGGGAACGGGCGCCTCGGGCAGCGACCCCTCCGCATCGAGCTCGACGGCGGTGTGGACGGCCTGCAGCAGGCCGCGCTCGCTGATGCCGGCCAGCGTGAAGCAGGCCTTGTCCAGGGCCTCGGGGCGCTCGGTGGAGGTGCGGATGCACACCGCCGGGAACGGGTGGCCGACGCTCGCGAAGAAGCTGGACTCCTCGGGCAGGGTGCCGGAGTCTGACACCACGGCGAAGGCGTTCATCTGCAGGCAGTTGTAGTCGTGGAAGCCCATGGGCTCGTGCATGCGCACGCGCGGGTCGAGCTCGAAGCCGGTGGCCTCCAGGCGCTTGCGGGAGCGCGGGTGGCAGGAGTACAGGATCGGCATGTCGTATTTATCGGCCAGCGCGTTGATCGCGGTGAACAGGCTCGTGAAGTTGGCCTCGGTGTCGATGTTCTCCTCGCGGTGGGCGGACAGCAGCATGTAGCGCTTCGGCTCCAGGCCGAGCTCGGAGAGGATATCGGAGGCCTCGATCTTGTCCAGGTTGGCGCGCAGGACCTCTGCCATGGGCGAGCCGGTGACGTAGGTGCGCTCCGGGGCGCAGCCGGTGTCCTTCAGGTAGCGGCGGGCGTGCTCGGAGTAGGCCAGGTTGACGTCGGAGATCACGTCGACGATGCGGCGGTTGGTCTCCTCGGGCAGGCACTCGTCCTTGCAGCGGTTGCCGGCCTCCATGTGGAAGATGGGGATGTGCAGGCGCTTTGCCGCGATGGCGGACAGGCAGCTGTTGGTGTCGCCGAGGATGAGGAGGGCGTCAGGCTGCGTCTCCACCATGAGCTTGTAGGAGGCGGCGATGATGTTGCCCACCGTCTCGCCGAGGTCCGCGCCCACGGCGTCCAGGTAGACGTCCGGGTCGTCCAGCGACAGGTCGCGGAAGAAGATGCCGTTCAAGGTGTAGTCGTAGTTCTGCCCGGTGTGCGCCAGGAGGCAGTCGAAGTGGCGGCGGCACTTCTTGATGACCTCGGACAGGCGGATGACCTCGGGGCGCGTGCCCACGATGATTAGCAGCTTCAGGCGGCCGTCGTCCTTGAATGCGATATCGGAATAGTCCTTGCCCATGCGGCTAGACCTCCTCGTGGTAGGTGTCGGGGTTCTCGGGGTCGAAGGGCTCGTTGGCCCACATGACCGTCACGAGGTCCTCGGTGTCGGACAGGTTGGTGATGGAGTGCGTGTAGCCGGGGATCATCTCCACGGCTCGCATGTCCGAGCCGGAGACGGTGTACTCGTCGACGGGGAACGGGTTGCCCTCGGCGTCCTCCCCCACCTTCCTCAGCTTGATCGACGCGGTGCCGGAGACCACCAGGAACCTCTCCCACTTGCTCATGTGCCAGTGGTTGCCCTTGGTGATGCCGGGCCTGGACACGTTGATGGAGACCTGGCCGCGCTCGGGCGTTCGCAGGAACTCGGTGAACGAGCCGCGCGCGTCCGCGTTGGGCTTCAGGCCGTAGGCGAAGTGCCCCGGCTCGTAGTAGGACAGGAACGTGCTCCAGAGCTTCTTGGAGAAGGAGCCCTCGGCCAGGTCGGGCACCGCGAGCGTCTCGCGGCTGTCGCGGAAGCAGTCGAGCAGGTAGACGATTTCGCCGAGCGACTTGACGTCAGTTTCCGGGACGTAGCAGAACTCCTCGCCCTCCACGCGGTCCAGCCCCTCGTATCCGCAGCGGTGCTCCTCGCCCAGCAGGGCGCCCAGCATCTCGCCGACGAGGTCGTCGATGTAGAGGAGCTCCAGCTCCACGGAGGGGTCGTTCACGGTGTAGGGGCGGCCGTTGGCGACGGCGTCGCAGAAGGTCGCCACGGCGGAGTTGTAGCGCGGGCGGCACCACTTGCCGTAGAGGTTCGGGAAGCGGTAGATGAGCACCGGGGCGCCGGTGCGCTCCGAGTACTCGCGGAACAGGCCCTCCCCCGCGAGCTTGGACTCGCCGTAGACCGAGCCCTCGAAGCGGCCCGAGAGGCTCGCCTGCGCGGAGCTGGAGAGCATGACGGGGCAAGTGTTGCCGTGGCGCTCCAACGTGTCCAGCAGCGTGGAGGCGAACCCGAAGTTGCCCTCCATGAACTCCGCCAGGTCCTCGGGGCGGTTGACGCCGGCCAGGTTGAAGACGAAGTCGGCGCGGGAGCAGTAGTCCTCCAGCTCCTCCTGGGTCGAGTCGAGGTCGTACTCCATTACCTCGAGCGGCAGCAGGCCCGCGTACCTCTCGCGGCGGTCCTTGCCGTCCCTTATGTTCTTCAGCGCGCAGCAGAGGTTCCTGCCCACGAACCCCTTCGCGCCGGTGACGAGGACGCGCACCCTACTGCACCGCCTCGTGCTCGCGGCCCTCGAGTGCCAGCTGCACGTACTCGGCGGTCTTGATCTTGGCGATGGTGCCCCCCACGTCGAGGCGCTCCGTGTTGTGGGAGGTGTAGGACTCGTCGGCCTGGGTCTCCACCTCGCCGTCGACGACGAACTTGTCGTAGTTGAGGTCGCGCGAGTCGCAGGCCACGCGGTAGTAGCCGCCCATGTCCTCGGCGCGCAGGCGCTCCTCGCGGGTCATGAGGGTCTCGAAGAGCTTCTCGCCGTGGCGGGTGCCGATCACCTGGGTGCCCACGCGGCCGAAGACCTCCTGGACGGCCTCGGCGAGGTCGCCGATCGTGGAGGCGGGCGCCTTCTGGATGAACAGGTCGCCGGGGTTGGCGTGCTCGAAGGCGAACTGCACGAGGTCCACCGCCTCGTCCAGGTTCATGAGGAAGCGGGTCATGTTGGGGTCGGTGACCGTCAGCGGCTCGCCCTTGCGGATGCGGTCGATGAACAGCGGGATCACCGAGCCGCGCGAGCACATGACGTTGCCGTAGCGGGTGCAGCAGATGGTGGTGCGTCCTGCGCCGTTGCGGGCGTTGGCGTAGATGATGGACTCCATCATGGCCTTGGACTTGCCCATGGCGTTGATGGGGTAGGCCGCCTTGTCGGTGGACAGGCACACGACGCGGTCGACGCCCTCCTCGATGGCGGCGTGCAGGACGTTGTCCGTGCCGATGACGTTGGTGCGGACGGCCTCCATGGGGAAGAACTCGCAGGAGGGGACCTGCTTCAGGGCGGCCGCGTGGAAGATGTAGTCCACGCCGTGCATGGCGTCGCGCACGCTCTGGGCGTTGCGGACGTCGCCGATGAAGAAGCGCACCTTGGAGGCGAGCTCGGGGGACCTCTCCTGCAGGCGGTGGCGCATGTCGTCCTGCTTCTTCTCGTCGCGCGAGAAGATGCGGATCTCGGCCAGGTCGGTGTTCATGAAGTGCTTGAGCACGGTGTTGCCGAACGAGCCGGTGCCGCCCGTGATCATGAGGGTCTTGTCTTTGAATGCGGAAGTGCCTGTCATAAATTAATCCTCCACTAGTTGAGTAAGTAATTTTTCGAGCTTGTCGAAGAACAGCTTCTTCGTGAAATAGCGCTCGTAATAAGCTTTTGCGTTATTGCCAAGCTGCCCTGTGTCGGAAAGTCCAGCAAATTGCAAGGCAATTCGTGCAAGGCCTTCGGCATCTTCGATATCGCAGTAGAAACCGCATTTGGCATCATCAATTACTCGTTTGGTTTCACCTGAAAGCGCTGCCAAAATCGGTTTTCCAGCGGCCATATAAGTTGTTACTTTTCGAGGAAGGGTGTACGTGGCCATGGGGCTGTCTTCAAAAGTGACAACCATTGCATCGGAGGCACCGTAATATTTGGGCATATCCTCAATTGGCTTACGGCCGTGGAACACAATGTTATCTAGGCCCAGTTCCGAAGCTCTCGATTTACATTGCTCCAAGCGAGACCCAGACCCAACAATATGAAATACGAGGTTCTGATCTTTCTGAGAGATGCTGGCGGCTTCGACAATGGTTATAACGGACTGTGCTTGTCCCACATTTCCGGCAAACGTTAGATTGATTTTCGATGAGTCGTAGCCTTCGCAGGAGCACTTAGCACAGCTGGAAAAGGCGTCGTCAGCGTATTGAGGTAGGTATGCCGAGGGCTCACGATTAATTCCAAGACTGTTTGAAAAGTATTCGTCAAACAAAGGTGAGGTAACGGCGATACGATCAGACTGCCTATAAATCCTTTTCGAGACAGCTTCCATCCATTTGTAAGGCAACGAAGATTCTGAAAAACCACCAGCCGTAAGGCTCACTGGCCACAAATCAAAGCAATACAACAGCATCTTTTTATGATGCTTGCGAGCATAGACAAGACCGGGATCAACCTGCATAACGGGCGAAAACTGATACCCAAGGACAACATCAAATTCTTCATTAAGCGTTCGGGCAAGCTGGTTCGCGTTATGCCAGAAAGAGATATAGTTCTTTACGCGATTGAGCGCACCAGTTTTTCTAGGGTATAAGTTGGCGCGATACACAGTCACGCCATTATGATGCTCAATCTGCTTTTGCCTGTTTTTATACTCTTCCGGAATGTCAGAGTTGGGCATTCCGGTGTTCGGCAGACCGGTGATAACAGAGACGCTATGCCCTCTTTTAACAAGTTCCTCACATACATCAGAAGTGTTAAAGGGCTCCGGCCAATAGTGCTGGCAAACAACAAGTATCTTCATTAGCGCGCACCGTCGCCAGTGCTCACAACGCCAAGCGTTTTGAGCATGATCACTACGTCCATCTTGATATTTCTTGTTTTGATGTACTGCAGGTCAAACATGACCTTCTCACTGGGAAGTAGATCGTAGCCGCCTGTAACCTGGGCTAGGCCAGAAATGCCCGGGCGCACCATGGTGCGGTAATGCCACCCATGAATGCGCTTTTCGAACTCATCACAGAAAGCAGGGCGCTCAGGGCGCGGCCCAATAAGGCTCATATCGCCCTTAAAGACGTTCCAAAATTGTGGAATCTCGTCCAGGCGTGTCTTGCGTATAATCTTGCCAAAGGGCGTAACGCGTGGATCTTCATCCTGTGCCCACTGAGCGCCTCGAGACTCTGCATCGGTATACATGCTACGGAATTTATAGATGTTAAACACCTTGCCGTCTTTGCCTACACGACGCTGAGCGTAAATGACGGGCCCCTCAGATTCGCTTTTAATCTTTACGGCAATAACCGCCATGGGGATGGCGAGAACAATCAAGGCACAACCACAGGAAACAACATCAAAGGATCTCTTAATAAAGCGATAGAACAGTCCACCATTAACGACAGGCTTTTCCAATTCAACAATGTCATTACCGGGCAGTAACTTCTCCAACACATCCGCCGGAATACCGTTCTCGGTTAGCTTCGGCTCGTGTTTTCCCACATTTTGGAGCTTGGCGGCCTCGCGCCTGCTCTCGCACGCTACAGCAGCAGTTGCTGCATCCCCCATTTGATTATCTATCACAATTTCCTTCAAACCTACATCCCCGCCCAGGGGATCCTCCCTGTCCCGTTAAACAGTCGCCCGTAATTAGGCGATCGCTTTTTTAAGGTTTCGCATTACGCGCTGCTCGGCTGAAAGCACCGCGAGGCCAACGCGAGTGGTTACGCGCCGGCCGCAAAGGTCGAGCTCCAAATAAGCAGTGCTCTTGCGTCTGTTAATGTTTTTGATAAGGCCCTCGTGGCCCAGCAGCGGACCTGCCGTCACTACGACCTGGTCGCCGTCTTTTAGGGCCTCGCTCATGGGCACTACGCGGTCTCCCCTATGCGTAAAACTGCCGATGAGCTGGACCTCTTCTTTTGCCAACGGCACAAACTGACCGTCCTGGGATAGCACCCGGGCAAAGTCGTCCATGCACAGCAGATACTGTTGCACGGTGCGGGGATCTGCCGTATCGCAGATGAGATAACCGGGAAAGAGCGGCTTGGTCGTGTTGACCCATTCGCCGTGAACTTTAATCTCGGTTTGAAATTGGGGATAAAAGAGCTCCTACATGGCACCTGTCGGTAGCACGTGCTCAATGCGCTCGCGCATTATGTCTTCGCGACCGTTAATGACCTGGATCACATACCACACGAGCACCACCCCCCATGCTGTCTTACGTGTGGCTCACGGGGTTTGGGTATGGCTTCGCCAGGGCGCTTAGTGCGCGAAGGCGCTCCATATTCAAACCCTGAGCCCAGTTAGACAAGCACGTGGCTCTGCCCCACCGTGAACGGTATGTATGAGTGCAGTGGCTAGAGTCGCGGACGTGTATCGCAAAAATGACCGCGACTCCAGCTGGCTGCGTGCGGCCCAGTCAAGCGGGTACAAAACTGGACCGCACGCAAACAGCTGCAGGACTGCTGCAATTTGTCATGAAATATCGATTCGAATGAACAGCTTGCACATAGACAGGAACAAAGTCATTCGATGCGAAACGCATGACGAGGCTATTGGAGCTCGTGGTTTTTCTGACACCGCCGTTACGGCCGGATGCTGATCGACCCTGCGCTTTGCGGCTTGCTGGAGCCGTGAGCACAGTTGAACCCATGTAACGTTAATTATCCTAGCACAGCAGGTAGCCCATACGTTTTGGGGTGTGTTGAGCAACATATTGTTTATTTACCGTGGTTATGGGGGATATCGCGCCGCCTCGCACGCATTGCCGCAGGTTTATGGGGGTGTGTGGTTTGGCGATCACTGCCTGAGTTGTATTTCTGAGGGCGTGAATTGCTCAAACTATTAAGTTTGGCTAACAAACTTTGTACAAAACCGGGAAGGTAATTGCGCAACTTTTTGCGGGTGTTGGCGTGGGCGTACGGTTTATGGGACGAGGTTGACAATCACGTCTCTCAATGCGAGGTCCACCGAATTAAGCGACGATGATTCAGTTGTCGCAAAAAATGCGACAACTGCTGCTGACAGCAAAATTTTGCAAAAAAAGGCCACTCGATTGAGTGGCCTTACATTCACGATGGTGGAGACGAGGGGGATCGAACCCCTGACCTCTTGACTGCCAGTCAAGCGCTCTCCCAGCTGAGCTACGCCCCCGTGACGAGGCAGTACTATAGGGGAAGATCTTCGGAGATGCAAGAGGTTTTTGTTGAAACTTTTTCTTACGGGTTTTCCTGGGACGGGGCCGAATTAGCTATTTTTGGCTTTGCCGAAATTAGCTAATTCGGCCCCGTCCCGATAAAACCCTCACGCGGCAGCAGCTTACTTGTAAAGGTAGGCGATCGCCGTTCCTTGGTGGACTTTGATCTTGGCCGTTTTCCTGACGACATTAGAGATGCCGGTGTCGGCTAACAGGCCTAGGGGGCTGTGGTCCAGTTCCCACTCTAGGCCGTGTTCGCTTATCTCTGTGTTGGGAGCGATGGCGATGATGGAGAAGGTTTTGCCCTCGGCGCCCTCGATGGTCAAGGTCTCGTTCTGGTGCAGGATTCTGGCCGTCACTTCGTCTTCTTCGATCCAGACGGGGGCATCCGCATAGCCTGCCAGTAGCCCTAACACAGAAAGTGCCATGTCCGGGCGGCCGCCGGTGGCGCAGGTCGCAACCACTTCGGCACCCGGCCAGCGACGACGGACGGAATCGAGTGCCAGAGCCAGATCGGTGTAGTCCTTGTAGGGGTTATGGCGCTCCACCTCAAAGGCGTCAGCAGCATCGACCAGAGCGCGTCCCTCATCGCTTACGGTGTCGGCGTCGCCCACGTAGACGTCGCAGCACAGGCCAGCGCCCAACAGGGCGTCCAGGCCGCGGTCTACGGCTACGATGTGGTCGCACTCCCCTGCCAGGTGGCACAGTAACTCGTGGCTCGCCAACACCGGCGAGCCGCAAACCACTAATACTTTGCAAGCCACGGCCCTCGCCTAGCCCTCAAACGAAAGCAAGCGGGCCAGATCCAGGTCCTCATAGCTGTCGATAAAGATTTCGCAGTTATCGCAAACCTCGTCGCGCTCCATACGGCCATGCGGGTCATAGATGCCCACGCGCTTAAACCCTGCAGTGCCAGAGCTCTTAAGTCCAAAGACGGCGTCCTCAAACACCCACTCGCGCTCAAACTTGTGCCCGTGGCGCTCTTCCAGGCGACGCAACGCCAGCTCGTACACGTCGGGGAACTGCTTGGAGCGCCCAACCTCGCCCGTCGTTGTAACAAACTCCAAATATGCGTCGAGCCCGGCACCAGCGAGTGCGGACTGCACCAGTTCGGCCGGCGTGGACGTGGCCACGCACATGGCAATACCGGCCTCCTTCGCCTGCTCCAAAAATGCAAGCAGGCCCTCGCGCGGCGGCACCTTGGAATACCCATTAATCAAAATCTCGCTCAGCTCGCGATACAGCTCCTCGCCATTCGCGCCAATGCCCCACGTGTCGTGATAGGCCTGGCACTCATCCTCCAGCGAAAGATGTTCAAACTGGGCAAAATCGTCGACCGTCACATCAATGCCATGACGGCGCAATAACTCGGTCTGCGCATGGCCCCAGACGGGGGAGCTATTAACCAGTGTGCCGTCGCAATCGAAAATAAACGCAACACTTGGGGCGGCGATATGGTCCATAAACGAGCCTTTCAATGTCAAATGGTAAACAACCTGCTAAAAACGTTTTACCAAACGTCAGCCTAACAGTTTTGAAACCCTAATTGGTAAAACTGTCAAGAGTTTTACCACGGCAATTCTGCCAGTGGTATAAACATGGCGCTTACCGATTAAACGCGCCCGCAAATCCACTTTCGTCCATAAAACTAACGTACAGGTGTTATCGTAGTTTCTGCCGAAAGTTCCACCGTGCACGCGAGGTGGAACGAATCATAGAACTATCGCCGTCCCTTCGATTCGTGCAGCCTTGGACCTTTCGCATCTAGTCACCAAGGCAACACGCTGCCGCGTCATGATGGGATCAAACGTGAGCGATACAAAGCTAAAGCCAGCAACCAAAAAGCCCGCTACCCGTAAAGCCGCCCCGCATGCACCGGAGCTCACCAAGGACGATGTCTACCTATTTAGCATCGGCACGTGGGAGCGCAGCTGGGAAAAGATGGGCGCTCACCCCGACACGCAGAACCGTACGCGCGGCTGGCGCTTTTGCGTTTGGGCGCCCGACGTAAAGAGCGTCCACGTCATTGGCGAATTTAACAACTGGGATGAGCAAGCCAACCCGCTGGTGCCCATGCATACGAGTGCTATCTGGGAAGGCTTTATTCCTGGCGCCGAGCACGGCCAGCTCTATAAGTACCTTATCGAGACCGACGAGGGCGAAAAGCTCTACAAGGCCGATCCGTATGCCTTTAAGGCCGAGTGCCCTCCGGGAACCGCCAGCGTGCTGTGGACCCTCGATGGCTACAAGTGGAACGACGCCGCGTGGCTCAAGCGCCGCGCTAGCCATAACCACATGTCGCAGCCCCTTAACATCTATGAGGTGCATATTGGCTCGTGGAAGCGCCACGGCGACGCGCCGCAGGGCGAGCCGGACGAGTACGGCAACTACCCCGGCCCCATGGACCCCTTCCCCGCGCAGCGCGGCGAGTTTTACACCTACGACGACCTGTCGGTGGAGCTCGTGGACTACGTGCGCGATATGGGCTATACGCATATCGAGGTCATGCCGCTTATGGAGCATCCCTTCGATGGCTCCTGGGGCTACCAGACGACCGGTTACTATGCCGCCACGTCGCGTTACGGCAACCCGCAGCAGCTCATGCACTTTATCGATGCATGCCACGAGGCGGGCATCGGTGTGATCATGGACTGGGTGCCTGGAGGTTTTTGCGCCGACTCCCACGGCCTTGCCACCTTTAACGGCCACATGCTGTTTGAGCACGAGATTCACCCCAACTGGGGCACGCACAAGTTTGACTTCGCCCGTGGCGAGGTCCGCTCCTTCTTGGTCTCCAACGTGCTGTACTGGCTCGAGAACTTCCACGTGGACGGCATTCGCATGGACGGCGTGTCCAGCATGCTGTACCTCAACTTTGGCATCGACGATCCCGGCCAAAAGAAGTTCAACAAGTACGGTACCGAGGAGGACCTGGACGCCAGCGCGTTTATCCGCCAGGTCAACTGCGCCGTAGAGGCGCACTACCCCGACGTGATGATGATGGCCGAGGAGTCCACAGCGTGGCCGCTCGTGACCTATCCGCCGCAGGACGGCGGCCTGGGCTTCCACTACAAGTGGGACATGGGCTGGATGAACGACACCCTGCACTACATGCAGACCGATTTTCCGTGGCGCCCCGGCAACCACGGGCTGCTCACGTTCTCCATCATGTACGCCTTTACCGAGAACTTCATCTGCCCGCTGAGCCACGACGAGGTCGTGCACGGCAAGTGCTCGCTCATCGGCCGCATGCCGGGCGACTGGTGGCGCCAGTTTGCCGGCCTGCGCACGCTGGCCTTCTACCAGATGACGCACCCCGGTGCCAAGCTCAACTTTATGGGCAACGAGATCGGCCAGTTTATTGAGTGGCGCTACTACGAGTCCATTCAGTGGTTCCTGACCGAGGAGTATGAGACTCACAAGCATCATCAGGCGTTTATCAAGGCGCTCAACCACCTGTACACCGCTGAGCCCGCCCTGTACGAGCGCGGCTACACCGACGACGGCTTTACCTGGATCGATGCGGACAACTCCAAGCAGTCCATCGTGAGCTTTGTGCGGCAGGGTGAGGACATCGACGACGACCTGGTGATCCTGATCAACTTTGACCCGGCGAGCTACGAGAGCTTCCGCGTGGGCGTGCCGCGAGAGGGCGACTGGGAGGTCATCTTTGACTCCGACCGTCCCGAGTTTGGCGGCAGCGGATATGCCGGCGAGGAGCCCTACACCTGCTCGAGCGAGCCCTATCCCTGGAACGGGCAGATGGACTCTATTGAGATTAAGGTGCCCGGTCTGGCTGGCGTGGTGCTTAAGCGCCGCGGTCCCAGCAGCTACAAGCCACCGGTGGTCGAGGCCCCCAAGGCTGCACCCAAGAAGCGCACGTCCTCGGTGAAGCCCAAGCCTGCGGCTGCCAAGAAGGCTCCTGCCAAGGCCAAGGCTACTACGACCAAAGCCAAGGCTAAGGCCACCGCGACCAAGAAGCCAGCTGCCAAAAAGGCCACTACCAAGGCCAAGTCTGCTTCTGTTAAGTCCTCTGCCAAGGACGCGTAACAAAGCCGTTACAGCTGTAATTACCCGCCTCGCCGAGGCGTAGGATACAAGTCATAACCGTTCCGGGAGAAACATCCCCGGGGGAAAGGAACGTATGAATAAGATCTTCGACAACAAGCAGGAGTTTACCGAGCTCTATCGCGATGCCGTCATGAGCATCAGTGGCAAGAGCGTCGAGGCCGCCAGCGACCTCGATCGCTTTAACGCCCTGGCCAAGCTCGTGGCCGAGAAGGCCCGTACCGTTGCCACCAAGAGCGACGCCCGCGCCACCGCCGAGGGCAAGAAGCGCGTGTACTACTTCTCGATCGAGTTTTTGATCGGCCGCCTGCTCGACAACTACCTGCTCAACTTTGGCGTGCGCGACATGGTCGCCGAGGCGCTCGACGACATGGGCTTCGACCTGTCCGTCATCGAGAACCAGGAGCCCGATCCGGCTCTGGGCAACGGTGGCCTGGGCCGTCTGGCAGCGTGCTTCCTGGATTCCATGGCAGCCGAGGGCGTTGCCGGCTACGGCAACGGCATGCGCTACCGCTACGGCCTGTTTAAGCAGGAGATCGTCAACGGCAGCCAGGTCGAGGCCACCGACGAGTGGCTCACCCACGGCTATCCCTGGGAGGTTCGCCGTCAGGACAAGGCCGTGACCATCAAGTTTGGTGGCCATGTTGAGGGCTTTGAGGAGAACGGCCGCACGTTCTACCGCACGGTGGACACGCAGGACATCCTGGCTGTCCCCTACGACATCCCCGTCGTGGGCTATGCCGGCGAGACAGTCAACAAGCTGCGCGTCTGGGCCGCCGAGCCGGTCGAGGAGCACTTTGACCTGGAGGCCTTCAACCGCGGCGACTACGCCCTGGCCGACGCCGAGCGCGCCGAGGCCGAGGCCATCAGCGCCATCCTCTACCCCAACGACGCCGGCGAGCACGGCCGTCTGCTGCGCCTGAAGCAGGAGTACCTGTTTGTCTCGGCCGGCATCTACAGCCTGCTCGACACCTTTGAGAAGGAGCACGGCGAGAACTGGGAGCTGCTGCCGCAGTTTGTTGCCATCCATACCAACGACACGCACCCCGCCATGTGCGGCCCCGAGCTCATGCGCATCCTTATCGACGAGAAGAAGCTCGAGTGGGACGACGCCTGGAACATCGTGACGCAGGTCGTGAGCTACACCAACCACACCATCCTGCCCGAGGCTCTGGAGAAGTGGCCCATCGGCACGTTCTCCAAGCTCCTCCCCCGCGTGTACCAAATCATCGACGAGATCAGCCGCCGTTGGCACGAGTCGTTCGACACCACGCAGGAGGGCTGGCAGGAGCGTCTGCGCCAGACCGCCATTCTGTGGGACGGCGAGATTCGCATGGCCAACCTGTCCGTGATCTGCAGCCACAGCGTCAACGGCGTGGCCAAGATTCACTCCGACATCATCAAGAACATCGTGCTCAAGGACTTCTATGCCCTGACGCCCGAGAAGTTCAACAACAAGACCAACGGCATCTCGCACCGTCGCTTCTTTGCCGAGGCCAACCCCACCTACGCCAAGCTCGTGACCGAGGCCATTGGCGATGGCTGGCTCAAGGACGCCTTTGAGCTGGAAAAACTCAAAGAGTTTAAGGACGACACCGAGTTCCTGAAGGCCGTGGGCGCCTCCAGGCGCGCCAACAAGGAGCGCCTGGCCGCCTACGTTAAGGCCGAGACCGGTCTGGTTATCGACCCCAACACCGTCTTCGATGTCCAGGTTAAGCGCTTCCATGCCTACAAGCGCCAGCTCATGAACATCATGAAGGTGATGGACATCTACAACCGTCGCATCGCCGACCCTAACTTCCACGTGACGCCGACGACCTTCATCTTTAGCGGCAAGGCTGCCTCGAGCTACACCTTCGCCAAGGAGACCATCCGTCTGATCAACTCGGTGGCCGAGGTCATCAACAACGATGCCCGCGTCAACGAGGTCATGAAGGTCTGCTTTATCCCCAACTTCCGCGTGAGCAACGCCCAGCTCATCTACCCCGCCGCCGAGATCTCCGAGCAGATCTCCACAGCCGGCAAAGAGGCCTCGGGCACGTCCAACATGAAGCTCATGATGAACGGCGCCATTACACTGGGCACCCTCGACGGCGCCAACATCGAGATCGCCGACCTGGCCGGCCGCGAGAACGAGGCCATCTTTGGCCTGACCGCTCCCGAGGTCGAGCAGCTCTGGGCATCCAACAACTACTTTGCGTGGGATACCCTCAACGGCGACCGCGAGCGTCTGGGCCGCGTGATGGACGAGCTCAAGGACAACACCTTTGCGGGTCTTTCGGGCAACTTCGAGAGCATCTACAACGAGCTCATGAACAACAACGACCCCGACTTGGTCATGGCCGATTTCCGCAGCTACGTCGACGCCTGGGAGGCGCTCACGAACAGCTACGGCGACCAGGAGACCTGGAACCGCAAGGCGCTGCTCAACACCGCCTCCTCCGGCTGGTTCTCGAGCGACCGCACCATTCGCGAGTACCGCGACGAGATCTGGCACGCGTAAAGGCGCGCAAGCTCCCTTATGCCAGCACGGCATTACTCGACGGGCGCGACCGAGCGCCGCGCCCGTCGCTAATGGGTTTAAGAACATCGATGACAGAAGGAGAAATCGATGAGTAAGAAAGAATGCATCGCGATGCTCCTCGCAGGAGGACAGGGCAGCCGATTGGGGGCGCTCACCCAAAAGATCGCTAAGCCGGCGGTTAGCTTTGGTGGCAAGTTCCGCATTATCGACTTTTCGCTGTCCAACTGCTCCAACTCGGGCATCGACACGGTGGGCGTTCTGACGCAGTACCGTCCCTACCTGCTGCATGCCTATGTGGGCTCCGGCGAGGCTTGGGATCTGGACAGCCGTGACGGCGGCGTGTCGATCCTGCCGCCGTACGAGACGCAGACCGGCGGCGCCTGGTATGCGGGCACGGCCGACGCCATTACGCAGAACCTCGACTACATCAAGGCCAACGACCCCAAGTACGTCCTGATTCTATCTGGCGATCACCTGTATCGCATGGATTACCGCAAGATGCTCAAGACGCACATTGAGAACAACGCCGACCTCACGGTGAGCGTTATGCCCGTGCCGTGGGAGGAGGCCAGCCGCTTTGGCATCCTGACCACCGACCCCGAGGACGGCCGTATCACCAAGTTTACCGAGAAGCCTGAGAAGCCCGATTCGAACCTCGCGTCCATGGGCATCTACATCTTCTCGGCCGACGTGTTGATCGAGGCACTCGAGGCGGACGCCTTGGACCAGCGCTCGAGCCACGACTTTGGCAAGGACATCATCCCCAAGTTGCTCGGCGAGGGCAAGCGCCTGTACAGCTACGAGTTCCACGGCTTTTGGAAGGACGTCGGCACCATCGCCAGCTTCCACGAGACTTCGATGGACCTGCTGGGCAACAACCCCGAGTTCGATCTGTTTGACAAGAACTTCCCCATCATGTCCAACATCACCACGCGTCCGCCGCACTACATTGGCCCGGACGGCCGCTTGGACGACTGCCTGGTCTCCAACGGCTGCAAGATCTACGGCACCGCTCGCCACTCGATCCTTTCGACCGATGTCATCATCGAGGAGCGCGCAGTGGTCGAGGACTCCGTGCTGCTGCCGGGTGCGCACGTTAAGAGCGGCGCGCACATCTGCCGCGCTATTTTGGGCGAGAACTCCACGGTCGAAGAGGGCGTGAAGCTCGGCTCTGTCGATACCACCAAGGATACGGCCGTCGTTGGAAATGACGTCGTTATCGGGAAGGGGGAATGATCCGATGATCAATCGCAAGGCCATCGGTTATATCACCGCTGACTACTCTTCGACCTACGGCAGTGTGCTGCTCAAGGACCGCCCTATCGCGTCCGTTCCGTTTTTGGGCCGCTACCGCCTGATCGACTTCCCGCTGTCCAACATGATGAATGCCGGCATTAAGACCGTCGGCGTCGTCATGCCGGGCAACTACCGCTCGCTGATCGATCACGTGGGCTCGGGCAAGGACTGGGGCCTGGACCGCAAGAAGGGCGGCCTGTTCATGGTGCCCGGCAACGCGTATGGCACCACCAAGGGCGACATGCGCTTCCTGCTGCGCGACATCATCTCCAACAAGACGCTGTTCCAGCGCTCGGACAAGCCCTATGTTGTGATGATGGGCACCAACATCATCTTTAACATGGACCTCAACACCATCATCGACGCGCACGAGAACTCCGGCGCCCAGATGACCGTGGTGTACTGCAAGGCCACGCGCAACGTCGATGACGAGACCAAGCTGCAAATCAACGAGAACGGCCGCCTGACGGGCGTGAGCGCCGGCGTCGTGTACGGCGACAACGCCTCTATGGACTGCTGCATCGTCAACCGCGAGACGCTGCTCGAGATTATCGACCACTACCAGGCCGCCGACTATCTGGACCTGCTCGAGGCACTCCAGGGCGACTTTGGCAACATCGACGTGTGCAGCTACGAGTACAAGGGCGAGGTCGTGGGCGTGTTTAGCGAGAAGTCGCTCTATCGCCGCAGCATGGACCTGCTCGACCAGACCGTGGCCGACCAGCTCTTTGACCCCGAGCGCCCGATCCTGACCAAGGCTCACGACGTGCCGCCTTCGCACTATGCGACCGGCAGCCACGCGTGCAACTCGATCATCTCGGCCGGCTGCATCATCAAGGGCACCGTGCGCAACTCGATTCTGTCGCGCGGCGTTGTGGTCGAGGAAGGTGCATCGGTGACCAACTCGATCATCAACCAGAGCTGCATCATCAAGAGCGGCGCCCGCGTTGAGAATGCCATCCTGGACAAGAACAACGTGGTTCCCACCAACACCGAGCTTCGCGGCACGCCCGAGAACATCCTGGTGCTGGGCAAGGCTCCGTTAACTCCCGATACCACCATCGTGCATTAACGTAGGCACCGCAACATCGCTCGTAACATGCAGAATAGCCGCCCGGTTTGCGCCAGGCGGCTATTCTCGAATTGCAACAGGGAGACAATATGGCAGATTCCAGCAAAAAGATGCAGATTGTGTTTGCCTCGGCCGAGTGCGCACCGTTTGTAAAGACCGGTGGCCTGGGCGACGTGGCGGGATCGCTGCCCGCGGCGCTTGTGCGCGCCGGCGCCGAGGTCATCGTGATGGTGCCCAAGTACGCCACCATCAAGGACGAGTACAAGTCCCAGATGGAGCACTTCTCTGACTTTTACGTAAGCCTGGGCTGGCGCAATGAGTACTGCGGGCTCGAGAAGCTCGAGCACGACGGCGTCACGTATATGTTCATCGACAACGAGCGCTACTTTGCGCGCGACTATCCGTACGGCTTCTTTGATGACGGCGAGCGTTTTGCGTTCTTCTCCAAGGCCATCACCGAGAGCCTGCAGCACCTGCCTGAGGGCTTTGAGTGCGACATCCTGCACTGCAATGACTGGCAGACGGCACTGGCACCCGTGTTCTTGCGCGAGTTCTACCAGGGCCTGCCGCTGTACGACCGCGTCAAGACCGTGTTCTCGATCCACAACGTGGCATTCCAGGGCCAGTTTAGCGACACCGTGATGGAGGACATCCTGGGTGTGGCGCACATTCCGGCGGCCGCCTCGCAGCTGCGTTGCGACGCCTGCAGCATCAACTACATGCTGGGCGCGCTGCGCTATGCCGATGCCATCACTACGGTGAGCCCCACCTATGCCAACGAGATCCAGACGCCCGAGTTTGGCGAGGGCCTGGACGGCGTGCTGCGCGAGCGCTCCTATGCGCTGCAAGGCATCCTCAACGGCATTGACGTGGCAGGATTTGACCCGGCGACCGACAAGCGCATTGCCGCAAACTACACGGTTGAGGACCGTGGGGGCAAGGCCGTGTGCAAGGCCAAGCTGCAGGAAGAGCTGGGGCTCGAGGTTCGCGACGACCGTCCGCTCATGGTGATGGTCACGCGCCTGACGCGTCAGAAGGGCCTGGACCTGGTCATGTACGCGCTCGACCGCATCCTGTCCGGAGGCGTGCAGGTGGCGGTGCTGGGCACCGGCGACCGCGACTACGAGGACGGACTGCGCTACTTCCAGGACAAGTACCCCGGCACCATGGCCGCACGCATCGAGTTTGACCCGGCATTGTCGCAGCGTATGTATGCCGCCGCCGATATGTTCCTGATGCCTTCGAAGTTTGAGCCCTGCGGCCTGTCGCAGATCATCGCTATGCGCTACGGCACCCTGCCCATCGTACGCGAGACCGGTGGTCTGAAGGACACCGTGATCCCGTATAACGAGTTTACCGGCGAGGGCACGGGCTTCTCGTTTAGCAACTTTAACGGCGACGAGATGGGCGACGCCGTGTTCCGCGCGGCACGCCTGTTCTGGGACAACCGCGATGCCTGGAACCAGCTGGTCACGCAGGCCATGAGCCAGGACTTTAGCTGGACACGCTCGGCCGACAAGTATCTGGACCTGTACTTCTTTATGCACCCGGAGATTGAGAGGCCGGCGGCGGTTGGCGACGAGCCTGTGGTTGTGGCTGAGGAGGCTGAGGTCGAGCCCAAGGCCGAGCCGGTTGTTGAGGCGCCCGCTGCTGCTAAGGAGCCCAAGGCTGAGGAGAAGCCGGCTGCAAAGCCTGCCGCCAAGAAGACCACGACGCGCAAGACGACGACCAAGAAGGCCACTACGACCAAGGCGACGACAACCAAGACCACCGCTACCAAGACAACGACGACGCGCAAGCGCACGACCGCCGCTGCCAAGAAGGCCGCTGAGGCCGAGGCTGCTCCCGAGGTAAAGGCCGAGGTCGCTGAGGCCAAGCCGACCGCTAAGGCTCCGGCCAAGACTACAGCCAAGAAGACGATCGCGACCAAGAGCACAACCGCCAAGAAGGCTACAGCTACGAAGGCGACGGCAACCAAGGCCACTGCAAAGATGGCTGCCCCCAAGGCGGCCGCCAAGGTCGAGGAGACGCCTGCCGAGTCCAAGGCGGAGGCAACCGTCGAGACCAAGCCCGCCGCTAAGACCACCACGCGAAAGCGCACAACGGCAGCCAAGAAGACCACGGCAAAGGCCGCAACTCCCAAGGCAGAGACTAAGCCCGCTGCTGCCAAAGAGGAGCCCAAGGCCGAGGTAAAGGCGAAGCCGGTGCCGAAGGCCGCTGAGGTCAAGGCCGCCCCGAAGGCAGAGGCTAAGCCCGAGTCCGCCAAGGAGAGCCCGGTCTCCCCCGCCGCTCCGGCAGCGGAAAAGGCCCCGTCCAAGAAGACGTCCGTCCGCAAGGCAACGGCCACACGCAAGCGCCGCTAGCCCACAGACGATCTAAAACCTAATCAAAACCCTAAACAAGGGGCGCTCCAACCGGGCGCCCCTTTTCTGTAGATAGTTGGTAAAACGATTTTCTAGGACAACCGTTCGCCGATGGTAAACGGATGTTGTTTATACACCCTGTGTACAACAGATATACTTATATCCTGTGCGTAAATACCATGGCCCGCAGGCCGTGATTCTATTGAACTGGACCGTACTATGAGATTGATTCACAACAGCCGCCTACCGCAGTTTCGCACTCCGTTTGGCGCTGTGACCACTGGAACTTCCGTTGCACTCTCGGTGATTTTGGAGGATGCCGATCCCAACCAGGCAACACTCACCCTGCGTACCTGGGTCGATGAAGTCGGCGAAACCCTGATCCCGATGGAGCACGAGGGCGATGGCATTTTTACCGGCGAGCTCAAATGCACCGAACCCTGTCTTATCTGGTACAGCTTTATCTGCAATATCGAGGGCCAGCCCGAGGTTCGCCTGGGCGCGCCCCAGGGCCGCACCGGCGGCGAGGGCGTAACCTACGACTACGCCGAGGTGCCGTCCTTCCAGATTACCGTCTATAAGCACCGCGAGAACCGCCCCACCTGGTACGAGCGCGGTATGGTCTACCAAATCTTCCCCGACCGCTACGCCCGTGACGAGCATTGGCGCGAGCGCACAATGGCCCAGCTCGAAAAACCGCGCAAGGGTATTCAGCGCCGGATGGTCGAAGACTGGAACGAGCCGCCCGTGTACGAGCGCGCTGAGGACGGCTCCATCAAGACCTGGGACTTCTACGGCGGCTCGCTCAAGGGCATCCAGGAAGACCTGCCACGCATCGCCGAGCTGGGCTTTACGGCCATCTACCTCAACCCCATCTTTGAAGCCGCGAGCAACCACCGCTACGACACCGCCGATTACACCAAGATTGATCCAATTCTGGGCACCGAGCAAGACTTTACGGAGTTGTGCCAGGCAGCCGAGAAGCTGGGCATCTCCATCATCCTGGACGGCGTCTTCAACCACACAGGCGACGACTCGATCTATTTCAACCGCTACGGCAACTACCCGGGCGTGGGTGCCTGGCAGAGCGAGGATTCACCGTGGCGTGATGCGTTTACCTTCCACGAGGACGGCTCGTACGACTGCTGGTGGGGCGTGGGCAACATGCCAGCCATCAACGAGAAGTCTGAGCTGGTGCGCGAGAGGCTCCTGGGCAAGGACGGCGTGATCCGCAAATGGCTGCGCGCCGGTGCCCATGGTTGGCGCTTGGACGTCGCTGACGAGCTTTCCGACGACTTCCTGGCCGAGATCAAAAAGGCCGTAGTTGCCGAAAAGCCCGATGCACTGTTGCTCGGCGAAGTCTGGGAAGACGCCTCCAACAAGATTAGCTACGGCCATCTGCGCCGCTACCTGCAGGGTTCCGAGCTGGACTCTGCTATGGATTATCCCTTCCGCGACATGGTCATCGGCTTTTTGATGGGCTACAAGAACGCCTACCAGGCAGCCGAGGATATCGAGACCCTGCGCGAAAACTATCCGAGCGAGGCTCTGTCCTGCGCGCTCAACCTGTTGTCGAGCCACGACCGTCCGCGCATTATCTCGGTGCTCGGCGGCGGCCCCGACGAGTCGCAGCTGCCCGAGTGCGAGCGCAGCAAGTGGCGCCTGGACGAGAACTCGATGGGCCTGGCCAAGAGCCGCTTTTGGCTTGCAACGCTCATGCAGATGACGTTCCCCGGTGTGCCTTCGATTTACTATGGTGACGAGTACGGCCTTGAGGGCCTGACCGATCCGGGCAATCGCCGCACGCTGCCGACCAAGGACCAGCTGCACGACTTCGACACGCTGGCTATTGTCAAGAACGCATCCGCCGTACGCCGCGCACTGCCATTTATGATCGACGGCGAGATCAAGGCCTTCGCGCTCAACGACGAGGTGCTGGCATACAACCGCACGGGCAAGGATGGCGAGTCCGCAACGGTTATCATTAACCGCAGCCTGCGCAATTCGCACCGTGTGACGATTCCGGCGCTCGGCGAATGCGCAAGTGACGTGATCAGCGGTCACGAGTGCGAGATCCACAACGGAACGGTCACGCTCGATCTGTATCCGCTGGGCTCGTCGATTATCTATCACCATGCCGAGCAGCGCCTGCAGGAGCCGCTCGATCACGGCGCGGGCGTCGTGTGCCATATCACCTCGGTGCCCACCGACGACGGCAAGCCCGGTACGATTGGCGCACCCACGCGTCGCTTTATCGACCATCTGGCCGCTATGGGCATGCGCTACTGGCAGGTTCTGCCTGTCAACCCGACGGACTTCTTCCGCTCCCCTTACGCTGGGCCTTCGGCCTTTGCGGGCAATATTGACCTGCTGCCCGAAAGCCAAGAGGAGCTGGCGGCCGACTTTGAGACTTGGAAAGCTCGTGGCGGTGAGGATGCAGACCCGCTCTACACGGCGTTTAAGCATCGCAACGCCGATTGGCTCGAGAAGTACTGCGTCTACATGGCCGTCAAGAAGTACTTTGAGGGCGAATCGCGTCACGATTGGCCGGCCGATGTCGCGCGCTACAACGAGCATCTGATTGACGACAAGCGTTTCCACGACGAGGCAGAGCTGCAAGCGTACATGCAGTACCGCTTTGACCTGGCCTGGTGCGAGCTCATGAACTATGCGCACAAGAAGGGCATCGAGGTCATCGGCGACATTCCTATGTACGTTTCGGACGATTCGGCCGATGCGTGGAGCGAGCCCGAGAACTTCTGGCTGTCCGATACCGGCAAGGCGATTGAGATTTCTGGCGCGCCGCCCGACAATTTTGCGCCCGAGGGCCAGGTGTGGGGCAACCCCACCTTCCGTTGGGATCACATGAAGGAGAACGGCTACCGCTGGTGGATGGACCGTCTGCGTCGCGCGTTCTCGCTCTACGACCGCGTGCGCCTGGACCACTTTCTGGGATTCCACAGCTACTTTAGCATTCCCGCAGGCAAGGCCTGCGCCGACGGCCGCTGGCTGGCGGGTCCGGGCAAGGATCTGTTCCAGACTGCCTATGACGAGCTGGGGCCGCTCAACTTTATCGCCGAGGACCTGGGCTACCTGACGCCCGGCGTTCGCGCCATGGCTTCTACCTGCGGCTTCCCCGGTATGGACGTACTGGAGTTTAGCGATTACGACGTCCGCTGCGGCGTGCATCCCACGCCGGGCAAGATTCTGTACACCTCGACGCACGACACCTCGACGCTCGCCGGTTGGTGCACGCGCTCCTTTGCCGGCGGCGATGAGCCGAGCGGTGTTGAGGTGGCGTCCAAGCTGATGAGCGACGCGCTGGCAAGCGACGCTCCCCTGGTGATGATGCCGCTGCAGGACGTACTGGGGCTGGGCGACGATGCGCGCATGAACGTGCCGGGTGTCGCCACAGGCAACTGGACCTGGCAGGCAGACGAGGCTGACATTGAGGCCGCCGAGGACAAAACTGCACAGCTCCTGCGCAACACCCATAGATTCTGGGGCGAAGCGTGATAAAACCCCCGATATAGGGTACAGTTACAGCTGTTTGAATTTATGCGGGCAGAGCGATCTGCCCGCTTTGTGCTGAAAAGGAAGTATTATGGCGCGCTACGATTACAAGTGCTCGAGCTGCGGCAACGTGTTTGAGGTTGAGCATCCCATGTCCGAGACCCCCGAGGTCGTGTGCCCGAGCTGCGGCGCTCCGGCGGCCAAGACGTTCTCGGCCAGCGGCATCAAGTTTGAGGGCAGCGGCTTCTACAACACCGACCAGCGAAGCGGTGGTTCCAGCACCAACGCCACCAGCGGCTGCTGCGCCAACTGCCCACACAACCACTAGAGACAAGCGGTCCCGACACCCAGGTTTCCTGATGAGTTGCGGTGAAATAGTTCCTGAATCAGCCCATCCAACGGCCAAACAGGAACTATTTCACCGCAACTTTTCTATAGATTGGATTTCTGGCTGATGCTAAGTTTGTATCATTTCAAAACTCTACCGGATTACGGGGCTGAATCGACAACCTCTATCCATTCCGGTAATTTGCAAATTGCAGCAAGACATCTACCTGGGGTTTTATTTAGGCCATTTTTGCTGTGGTCGGGCATCACCAATCTAGCCCCGTAATCCGCCCTACTTTTGATAACAGCAAGTTTGAGACAGGACTATTTTTCCCACTCTTTACCGCTATTGCGAACTCAACTCGCACGACCTTCCGAGTTGCGGTGAAATAAGGACTATTTGGCGGGTAGATGCCGCTATTCAATCCCTATTTCACCGCAACTTAGTAGTTACTTGCGGACCAGGCGGGCGCAGAAATGGCCGTCGTAGGAATCTGCGTTTACGGGCACGCTTTGGAAGAGGCCTCGAGCGTTTTGGCGCAGGGTGACGAGGCTCTTGGCGTGGTCGTACTCGGGGAGCTGCAGAATCTGGGCTTCGGAGAGCGGCTCCACGGTAAAGCCGGCGCCCTCGTGAGAGGCCAGGAAGGCATCCACGACCTGCGTGTTCTCTTCATCAAACACCGAGCATGTCGCATAAATGAGCTCACCGCCGGCAGCCACGCGCGCAGCTGCCTCCTTGAGCATCGTCAGCTGTAGCTTGGGCAGCTCGGTCGTAACGTCGTTCTCGGTCAGACGCCACGGTATCTCGGGGTGACGGCGCATGGTGCCGGTGCCAGAGCACGGCGCATCAATAAACACCGTGTCGAACAGAGCGGGCTCGCCAAGCATCGCGTCAAAGGACGTAAGCACCTCATTGAGCTCGCAGGCATCGCCCGACACCGTACGCACACCCGTAATACCCGCCTTATGCAGGCGCGCGAGATTCTGATCGCACTTACGATCGTGCAGATCGAGCGCGGTATGCTGGTGCTCGTACCCAGCACGTTTGGCCTGACACATCATCACATAGGTCTTGGTGCCGCGGCCGGCACCAATCTCCAGGCAACGACCGGGACGTGTAGCGGCAGTAGCGATAAGCTGAGCATTGAGGTCCGAGGCAACCGCGGCAGCACGCTCAAACACGCCCGATGCAACCGTGACCTGCGCATCGACCGGAGCATGGCAGCCCGGGAAGACCGGCGCAACGAGCTGCGAGATATACGGGTCGGCCTTGGTCGCAAACGCATTCTCGTGCAGTGCAAGCGGCGCGGGGGCCAGATTGCCGGCAAAGTTGAGCGCACCCTCGGACGTATCGAACGAGTCCATGATACGAGCGCACAGCCAGCGAGGGAGACCCATCAAACGCGAAAGGCGAACCAAACGGCGCTCGGACTCATCCACGTCGGATGCCGTGGCAAAGTCCTTAACGTTGTCCGCAACCTTGTGCAGCACCGCGTTAGCCAGGCCCGCGGCAGACTTAGCACCGCTGCGCACCAGCTCAACACCCTGACTTACGGCAACGCGGCCCGGTGTATGCAGGTAGAGCATCTCGAAGGCCGAGATGCGAAGCGCCATGCGAACGCGCGGCGCGACCTTTTTGGGCTTATCCAAAAACTGATCGAGCAACTCATCCAAAATGCCCTGCGTGGCGGCAACACCGAGCGCCAAACGAGCGGCAAAAGCGGAATCGCGCTGGTCAATGGCCTTGGCGGAAGCGCGAGAAGACAACACGTCGCGTGCGTACATGCCGCGGCGATCGGCCTCCATCAACACATCGAGCGCAAGCTTGCGCGCGGGAGACAACTTGCTCATGACAGTACACCCCACGTAAGGTCGGCACCCTGCAGGCCGGCAGCCCAGGCAGAAGCAGCCATGGCACGCTTGCCATCGGGCTTAACCTCGAGCAGTTCAACCGCGCCATCGGAAAGTCCCAGGTAAACACGCTTGCTCTTGACGGCAACAACGCCCTCGCCAAGCGACACATCAGCCGGCGCAGCATCGAGCACACGAACCGACTTACCGGCAATCACACAACGGGCAGGCGCGGTATCGGACGAAGCGAGCACATGACGCACGCAATCGAGCGCCGCCATCTGCGGATCCAGACGCATCTCCTGCTTGGAAATCTTGGCAGCATGCGTGACGAGGGACTCATCCTGCTCGGTCCAAACAGCCGAGCCATCGGCAAGCGAGGGAAGCGTATCGGCAAGCAACTTACCGCCAAGCTCACCAAGCTCCATGGTCAGCGCCTCAGCATGCTTACCGGCAACCGACGTAGACGCCTGGTCACAATACGCGCCCGTATCCACGCCATGCCCAATGCGCATAATGGAAACGCCGGCAACCTCATCACCAGCAAGAATGGCACGCTGAATGGGAGCAGCGCCACGCCAACGAGGCAGCAGCGAAGCATGAACATTCACAATACCAAGCGGCGCCACATGCAGCACCTCATCAGGCAAAATGCAGCCATAGGCAGCCACACAGAAAATATCGGCATCCGCAGCCTGGAGCGTCTCAACAACCTCAGGCGTCATACGATTGGCCTCAACGACCGGCAACCCCAGCTCAAGCGCCTTGGCCTTAACAGGAGAAGGCTCAAGCTTCTTACCACGCCCACGAACAGCATCGGGACGCGTAATAACAAGCGCAATCTCGTTCCCAGCATCAACAAGCGAAGTCAGCGAAGGCACAGCAAAATCAGGCGTACCCATAAACACAATACGCATAAAGAACGTCTCCCTTCAACTAAAGCCGAGACGGCTACAAATAACAGCGGAAAGCCAAGTACCCAGCCCATCCGCAATAACAATTCAAAAAGAACAAATATACCCAAAACCAAAGAAAGAGCCGCATAAAAGCAGCTCCCTCTCAACAAAGACTATCAGCGAAGACACCCCTCCCTGGCCCAACGGCACCCGGGCGAGACAAGCAGCGTCAACGTAGTCCCCGGGGCGCCCGCCTATATCGTCCCGCGCGCAGTTTCGCAGCGCAGCGAGAATGTTTGAGCACGGGATGATATAGGCGGGCACCCCGGGGACGGACAAACCTACTCGGTCTCGCCCGGTCGAGCGCCGCGGGCCAGGGCGTCCTGGTACTCCTTGACTGCCTTGATACGCTGCATCGGCTTAAGTCGCTCGAACATGGTATTGCCGTGCAGGTGATCGATCTCGTGCTGCAGGCACACGCAGAACAGATCGCCTGTGGCCTCATAGCGAATCAAGTTGGCATCCAGATCGTATGCCTCGACGACAACGTGATCGGGACGCTCAATCTCGCAGCTAATGCCAGGGATGGAAAGGCAGCCCTCGCTAAACGGCACCAGGTGATCGCTCTGCTCAACAATGACAGGGTTGATGAGCACATACGGGTCATAGTCGTTCTTGTCGCTGTAATCGCAGTCGATGGTAACGAGCTGAATGAGCTCACCGATCTGCGGGGCAGCCAGGCCGCAACCGCCGTTGTCGAACATCATCTTCTTCATCTTCTCGGCAAGCGCCTCGATCGCCGGGGTGATCTCCTCGATGACGGCGCACTCCTGGCGCAGACGAGGGTCGGGCGACAGTACGATTCCGTTGGCTTCCATGGCCATCCTTTCGGGTTGTTACATCAAATCATAGGCGTCGACGTCAACGCTCACGCTCACGCCGCGCACGGAGCCCACCTCTTTGAGGCAGGCGTCGATATCATCAGAGACATGGTACCCTACCGGCGACTTAACAAGCAGATGGAAGCGATAACGGTCCTTGGCTCTCTCGATTACACACGAAGCCGGACCAAGCACCTGGGGCACGGCGCTGCCCGACCGCAAAAAGTCGGGAGCGGCGGCATGCCAGCGACGCTTGAGAAGCTTCGCGATGCGACCGATGTAATCCCGCGCAACGTCCGCGTTCGTCGACCATACCAAGATGTTGGCCAGGCGCACGAACGGCGGATACAGGGCATCGCGGCGCTGGTCCAGGTCGTAGTCGGTAAAGATCGAACGGTCGTGCTCGGCGACGGCGCGAATGACCGGGTCCTCGGGCAGGTAGGTCTGGATGATGACCTCGCCGGGGCGATCGCCGCGGCCGGCGCGGCCCGCAACCTGCTCCAGCAGATCGTAGGCGCGCTCCCCTGCTCTAAAATCGGGCAGCTTTAACGCAAAGTCGGCATTGACCACACCCACAAGCGTGACCTCGGGAAAGTCGAGGCCCTTGGCGATCATCTGGGTACCCAGCAGCACCGCGCAATCGGCGGCATCGAACTGCTCGAGCAGCTTTTTGTGTGCGTCCTTGCCGCGCGTGGAATCGGCGTCCATGCGAATGATGGCGACATCCTCGGGAAGCATCTGGTGCAGCGCGTCCTCGATCTGCTGCGTGCCCAGGCCCATTTTTGCCAGGTAACGGCTGCCGCATTTGGGACAGCGACTCGTGGGTGCAGGATACGGCTGCACGCGCCAGGACGAACCACAGGTGTGGCACTGCAGCGTATGGGTGCGTTCGTGGTACGTAAGCGCCGTGGAGCAGTGGTTGCAGGTGGGAACGCAGCCGCACTCGCGGCACATCAAAAACGGCGCAAAACCGCGTCGGTTGTGCAGCAGCACGGCCTTCTCGCGGCGCTCGACAACACGTTCCAAGCCTTCCATCAGCGGTTTTGAGAACATGGAGCGGCTGCCGTGCGAAAACTCGCGGCGCAGGTCGGCAATGCGAACCGTGGGTAGCACGGCATGTCCCGGGCGCTCGGGCATCTCGACGCGCGTCCACGTGGCACCGTTGTACGTGCCGCGGCGACAGCGGTCGAGGGCCTCGGCAGAAGGCGTGGCCGAGCCCAACACGAGCGGGCAGCGATAGCGGCGCGCCATCTCGGCCGCCACCTCGCGCGCATGGTAGCGCGGGCTGGAACCCTGCTTGTAGCTTGTCTCGTGCTCCTCATCGATGATGATAAGGCCCAAGTCGCTGAGCGGGCAGAAGAGCGCCGAGCGGGCACCCACGACCACGCGAGCGGCACCGCTGGCGACCATATCCCACTGATCCAGACGCTCGCCGGCCGAAAGACGCGAATGGAACACAGCGACCGTCTCGCCAAAGCGCGAGCGGAAGCGGCCGACGGTCTGGGCCGTCAGCGAGATCTCGGGCACGAGAACGCAGGCCGAACGGCCGGCTGCCAGCACGCGCTCAATCGCCGAGAGGTAGACCTCAGTTTTGCCGGAGCCTGTAACACCATCCACGAGTACCACGTCGCCATGGGCGTCTAAGCGGGCGCGCTCAATCTGCGCGAGCGCCTGCTGCTGGCCGTTCGTAAGCGCGACCGGCGCCTTGCCGCTTGCCGAGGACAGCGTGGTCTGTTCGCTGCAGCCACGCCAGGCGCGGCGCTCCTCCACCACCACGACGCCGCGCTTTTCGAGCGCCTTGATGGTCGCCGACATACTGTTGTAGAGCAAGTTGAGGTCGCGCGTCGTGACCGGGCCGCATTGGAGTGCCTCGATGAGCTGTCGCTGGCGAACTGCGGTCTTAGGCGGCGTGTAGTCGAAACCCTCGGGCGAGAGCATAACCCAGCGGTTTTGGATGGGTTTGACGGCGGGGCGCTCAACGGTCCACACGCCGTCATCGCCCTTGACCACGCGCGGACTTCCCCCCGGGGGCAAGAACAGGCGCAGGCACTCGGAAAGCGTTGCGACGTACTCGCGACTCATCCAGCGCGCAATGCGTGCAGCCTCAGCGGTAAAGAGCGGCTTGCTGAGGATAGCCTCGATAGGCTTGATGCGCGCGGGATCGAGAGCGTCGTTACCTTTCAGGTCGGCCAGCTCGGGCGCGATGTCGACAATGTAGCCCGCGGCCGCACGGTTGCCAAAATGAACTAGGACGGTGGAGCCGATCTGGGCATCGTTGGCAAGGGACAGCGGAATGCCGTAGGCAAACGGTTCGGACAGCGCACGGGTCGGGATGTCGAGGACTACGCTCGCATAGGCGACGACGGGTTCGGGTGCGGGCTCGGGCTGCGCCGGGGCGGCGGCAGGGGCCGCAGACTTCGGAGCTTCCTTAGGTTCCGGCGAACCAAACAGCGAAAGTTGCTCGGCCATGGCCCCAGCACCTCCTATCCCATTCGTCTACAGAAACAAGAGCCCCGCTCGAGGTGAACGGGGCTCGGATACATGCGTTTGCGCAGCTGCTACAGCGCCATCGTGCGGGCGCGGTCGATGCGCGCCAGGCAGTCGTCGCGGCCGACGAGCGCCATGGTCTCGCCCAGCGGGGGGCTCACCATGTTGCCGCAGACGGCGACGCGCACGGCCTGGAACACCACGCGCTTCTTGAGGTCCATCTGCTCGGGCAGCGGCTCAAGCGCGGCGTCGATGTTTGCAGCCGTCCACTCATCCACGCCCTCGAGCGCGGCCTTGGCGGCATCCAGAATGGCGCCCATGCCTTCCTTGGCCAGGCCCTTGTTGACAGACTTCTCGTCATACTCGAGCGTCTCGGCCGTAGCAAAGATGGGCGCGGCGACGGTCACGGCGTCGGCCGGCATCTTGGTGCGCGGCTTGACGATGGCGGCAAGCGCATCAATCCAATCCTCGCCGTACTCGACATTGCCCTCGATGAGACCCGCCTCATGCAGCTCGGGGACCATGATCTCGTCGGCAAACTGAGCATCGGACATGCCGTTGATGTACTCGGCATTGACCCAGTCGAGCTTCTTGGGGTCGAAAGTCGCCGGGTTCTTGGAGATGCGGTCGAGCGAGAACTTGCTGGCCAGGACATCGCGCGGGATGATCGTGGTCTCGCCGTCGAGCGACCAGCCGAGCAGCGCCAGATAGTTGACGAAGGCGTCGGACAGGTAACCGGCGTCGCGGTACTCCTCCACCGAGGTAGCGCCGTGGCGCTTGGAGAGCTTTTTGCCGTCAGCGCCTAGGATCATGGAGATGTGGGCGAACGTGGGCACGGGCGCGCCGAGGGCCTCGTAGACCATGACCTGGCGCGGGGTGTTGGACAGATGGTCGTCACCGCGGATGACGTGAGTAATCTTCATCATGGCGTCGTCGACGACGGTCGCGAAGTTATACGTGGGCGTGCCGTCGGAACGGAAGATGACAAAGTCGTCGAGCTCCTTGGCATCGAAGGTCACCTCGCCGTGGACGGCGTCGTGGATGACGACGTCGCCGCGGTCCTCGGGCACCTTGATGCGCAGGACGTAGGGCTCGCCGGCCTCGATGCGACGGCGTGCCTCCTCGGGATCAAGATCGCGGCAGCGGCGCTGGTAGCCCTGGAAGGGGTCCTTGCGCTCCTGCGCGGCCTTACGGTCGGCATCGAGTTGCTCCTTGGTGCAGAAGCAGGGATAGGCCTTGCCCTCGTCCCAGAGCTTCTGGGCGGCCTGCTTGTACAGGTCCAGACGCTCGGTCTGTGCGTAGGGACCATAGTCACCGCCCACCTCGGGGCCCTCGTCCCAGTCCAAGCCCAGCCAACGCATGGCGCGTAGAATGATCTGCGTGTTCTCGACGGTGGAACGGGTGGGGTCGGTGTCGTCGATGCGCAGGATGAACGTGCCGCCGTTTGCGCGGGCGAAAGCCCAGTTATAGATAGCGGTGCGGGCGCCGCCGATGTGCAGCTTGCCCGTCGGTGAGGGTGCAAAGCGGACGCGAACGTCTGATGCCATGGAAATCTCCTCGATTGCAGGATGGATGTCTAACTGCACCAGTATAAAGCATCAACGCAACCTCCGCACAAAGGGCACCGACCTACTCATTGGGGACAGACTTAAATGACCACCCAATGAGCACCGACCTACTCATTTAAGTCTGTCCCCAATGAGTAGGTGCGGAAAGGGTGTGAATGTTGGATTTACGCGATATGATGTCCCCTTGCATATAGAGCTCGGCGGAATGGTAACGGTCGCCGGGACACGTTTTTGAAAGGACAATCATGTCAGAAGAACTTCGTTCCATCCCACCCCAACACGGGTCCTTTGTCTTTACGTCGGAGTCGGTGACCGAAGGTCATCCCGATAAGATCGCTGACCAGATCAGTGACGCCGTCCTCGACGCAATCCTCGCTAAAGAAATAGAGCTGCAGGAGCAGGGCTACATTGCGCCCAACGGCGTGCCCGCCAACGTTGAGAACGTCCGCTGCGCCTGCGAGACCCTCGTGACCACCGGCACCGTCATCGTTGCCGGCGAGATCCGCACCCAGGCCTACGTCGATGTGCAGGAAATTGCCCGTGGCGTTATCCGCCGCATTGGCTACAACCGTGCAAAGTTCGGTTTTGACTGCGATACCTGCGGCGTTATGAGCCTCATCCACGAGCAGTCGCCTGATATCGCCCAGGGCGTCGACGAGTCCTTCGAGACTCAGACCGGCGCTACCACAGACCCGATCGACCTGATCGGCGCCGGCGACCAGGGCATGATGTTTGGCTATGCCTCCAACGAGACCAAGACCCTCATGCCCATGCCGCACTACCTGGCGAGCCGCCTGGCCGAGCGCCTGGCCGCCGTGCGCCACGACGGCACCCTGCCTTACCTGCGCCCCGACGGCAAAACCCAGGTCACGGTGCGCTACGAGGACGGCAAGCCCGTCGAAGTCACGACCATCGTCATCTCCACGCAGCATGCCGCCGAGATCGAGGACATGGGCAAGATCAAGGACGACCTCATCGAGCACGTCATCGCCCCCGTCATGGCTGCCGAGAACATGCCGTGGGACAACGCCGACATCTATGTGAACCCCACCGGTCGCTTTGTCGTGGGCGGCCCCATGGGCGACACGGGCCTCACCGGCCGCAAGATCATCGTCGACACCTACGGCGGTTACGGCCGTCACGGCGGCGGCGCCTTTAGCGGCAAGGACTGCACCAAGGTCGACCGCTCCGCCGCATACGCCGCGCGCTGGGTCGCCAAGAACGTGGTGGCCGCCGACCTGGCCGACCGCTGCGAGGTTGAGCTGGCCTACGCCATCGGCGTGTCCAAGCCGCTGTCGATCATGGTCGACACCTTCGGCACCGCGCATGTTGCCGAGGACAAGATCGTCGAGGCCGTGGAGAAGACCTTCGACCTGCGCCCGGGCGCGATCATCCGCGACCTGGACCTGCGTCGACCGATCTACGAGAAGACGGCAGCCTACGGCCACTTCGGCCGCGAAGACGCCGACTTCACCTGGGAGAAAACCGATCGAGTCAAAGAACTCAAAGCAGCCTGCGGCCTGTAAGCTAACCCGAAAAGCTGCAACAAAATAAAAACGCACCAATAAGAGGTACCGGAACAACCGGTACCTCTTTTTTTATTTAAACGGTGGTGAAGATGTTTCGATACCTAAGGTAAGACACGTCCCTAGCTAATGAATTTTGTCATCTAGCAACTCCAACCATGTATCCTTAGTCCCGAGGGGCGGGGCATAAGGTCGATCGCGAGTTCCGCACGAGCCGGAGGCCACTTAATGTGGCCTCCGTGCGAGCAGGACTGTCCGAGCAGGCGACCTTATGCCCCGCCTCTCGGGACGACGGGACAGAACAGGAGCACACATGGCAGGCAAGCCACAAACACTAGCTACGACCTCGGCATTCGAGATCTTGGGGCCCGTCATGGTCGGCCCCAGCTCATCGCACACCGCCGGCGCCCTGCGGTGCGCACAGGTGGCCGCCAGCCTGCTCGAGGGCCGCATCACCAAGGTCACCTTTGGCCTGTGGAACTCCTTCGCCCACACCTACCGCGGCCATGGCACCGACCGCGCGCTCGTCGCGGGCATCCTGGGCCTCGACACCGACGACGAGAATATCAAGCAGGCCTTCGACCTCGCACGCGAGCAGGGCCTCGATTATCACTTTGACATCAAGGGCGACGACGCCTCCATCCACCCCAACACCGTCGATATCGAGATGGTCGACGACAGGGGCGCTACGGCGCAGGTCCGCGGCGAGAGTCTGGGCGGTGGCAAGATGCGCATCAGCCGCATCAACGGCGTCGGCGTCGACATCTCGGGTATGTACTCCACGCTCTTTGTGGCACACCAGGACGTCCCCGGCGTGCTTGCCGCGCTCACGAACCTGCTCGCCTACGCGCACGTGAATATCGCCTTCTGCCGTACCTACCGCACCGAGGTGGGCGGCCAGGCCTACTCCGTCTTTGAGACCGACGGCACACCCGACGACACTGTCATCCCCATGCTGCGCAAACTCGACAACGTCGGCTACGCCACCTTTATTGAGCTCCCCGGCTCGGCATCATCGCTCTCCCCCGGCGTCTCGGCCAAGGAGATCTTCGACGACGGCGAGCAACTGCTCGACGCGTGCGAGGAGCTGGGACTCAGCATCGGCGCCGTCATGGCCATGCGCGAGGCGCGCCTCACCGGCGAGGCCCACGCCGTCGCCGCCATGCGTCGCGTGCTCGACGTCATGCGCGAGGAGACCACGGCCCCCATCGCCAATCCGCAGCGCTCGCTCGGCGGGCTCATCGGCGGCGAGGCGAAGCTCGTCGATGCCACCGGCCGCAACGACCTTAGCTCCAGTTTAATGGGCGCCGTCCAGACCGACGCCGTGGCCCGCGCGATGGCCGTACTCGAGCGCTCCGCCACCATGGGCGTGATTGTCGCCGCCCCCACGGCAGGCTCCGCGGGCGTCGTGCCCGGCTGCGTGCTGGCGCTGGCCGACCACCTGCAGCTCGATGACGAGCAGGTCATGGACGCCCTCTACTGTGCCGCCGCCATCGGCCTCAACCTCACCACGAGCGCCTGCGTCGCCGGCGCCGAGGGCGGCTGCCAGGCCGAGGTGGGAAGCGCCGCCGCAATGGCCGCCGCCGCGCTGGTGCAGATGCTCGGCGGCGCCCCCGAGCAGGCACTCGACGCCAGCTCCATCGCGCTGAGCAATCTGCTAGGCCTCGTTTGCGACCCCGTGGGCGGACTCGTGGAGGTGCCGTGCCAAAACCGCAATGCCATCGGCGTGGCCGCGGCCTTCAGCTCGGCTCAGCTCGCGCTCGCCGGCATCAAGAGCCTGGTGCCGTTTGACCAGATGGCACATGTGATGCTCTCGGTGGGCCACGCCCTGCCGGCAACCCTGCGCGAAACGGCCAAGGGCGGCATCGCTCAAGCCCCGGCAGCGCTTTCTGCCTGCGCCAAATGCGGCGTATGCGGATAGGCTGACTTCTCCAAACTGATACTGTTTCCGCACCACAAACAACAGGCTAATCGCTATAATGCAAGCCCAGTTAAAACACGATGAGCCGCAAGGCGAAAATCGAAGGAAATATATACGATGTCGCAAATCGACCGCAGCAACATGATTCCCGATCCGCAACAGCCCAGTAGGCATACGGGCGGCGTCCAATCGCCGCGCCCCATCGCGCCGGCTCACAGCCAACAACACGGCCCGGCCAATGCGTCTCAGCGCCCGAATCAGCGTCAATACCAGCAGCATCAACAATATCAGCAGCGTCCCGCACACGGTGCCGCCCCCGAGCAGGCCCCTTCGCACGCTCGCGCGGCAAACAATCGCGGGCCCGCGGACAAGCGCACCAACAAAAGCAGCAAGTCGGGCGGAAAGACGGCCCTCTTTGTCGTCCTCGGCCTTGTTGCAATCGTCTACATCGTAGGCGTCGTCGCGTTCTCGCAGGTCGCTTACCCCAACACTACCATCGCCGGCGTCGACATCTCGCTCTCTAACGCATCTTCGGCAGCCACCAAGGTCAACTCGGCATGGAAGCACTACAAGCTCACCGTTTCGGACGACAGCTTTAGCTGGACCTACCAGCCCGAGTCCGACGAGCCCATCGTCGATGGCGAGGAAGCCGCCCACGAGATTATCAGCAAAAACGAGCCGCTGCTGTGGCCGTCGCGCCTCATCGCGTCGCTCGGTGGCAAAACCGTTAGCGCCACCAAGAACGGCTCGGTCGACCTGGACCAAGATGTCGACCTGTCCATGCTCTCCGATGCCTTTGACCAAAAGCAGTTTGAGGAGGACCTGGGCAGCGCTATCGACGAGTTCAACGAGGGTCGCTCGGGCACCTTCGAGGCCACCAGCTCCTATGACGAGAAGGCCGGCAAGTTCACCGTTGAGAAGGCCCGTTCCAACGAGAAGCTCAACCGCGAGCATGTCATCAAATATGCCGAGATCGAGCTCGCGTCACTCGCTGAGAACGTCGATATCACCAAGATCGGCAACGACGCCTACGAACCGCTCAACGGTACCCTCACCAACGACCAGATTCAGGCTGCATGCGATGCCGCCAACAACTTCCTGGGCGTCAACGTGACCCTTAAGCTCAACGGCAACGATGCCGGCAAGGTCGATGGTAGCTCGGTGCTGCAGTGGATCAGCTTTGCCGATCCGGCCAACCCCACGCTCGATACGTCGCAGATCAGCAGCTGGGCCGCCGAGCTCGCCAACGGCTTTAACACCGTGGGCTCCACCCGCTGGTGGACACGCGCCGACGGTAAGGAGTGCGCTGTCGAGGGCGGCGACTTTGGCTGGTCCATCGACAGCGACACGCTCGCCAAGCAGGTCGAGGACGCTATCAATAACAAGCAGACGGGCGATATCGAGATTTCGTACTCCAAGAAGGCGGACACCTTTACCGCCAAGGGCGAGCCCGATTGGAAGGCCTATATCGACGTCGACCTGTCCGAGCAGCACGCGCGCTACTACGACGAGAACGGCAATATCGTGTGGGAGGCCAACTTTATTTCCGGCAAACCGGGCGAAGACGCCACCCCCGAGGGCGTGTGGCAGATCAACAGCAATGACGGCGCAAGCAAGCTCATCGGTGCCAAAGACCCCGCGACCGGAAAGCCCAAATACGTGAGCCCGGTCAGCTACTGGATGCCGTTCGAGGGCAATATGATCGGTTTCCACGACGCTACATGGCAAAACGATTCGAGTTTCGATAGTGCCGAATCTTACAAATGGTGCGGAAGCCACGGCTGCATCAACCTGCGCCTGGCCGATGCCAAGGCGCTCCACGACTGCATCAGCGTCGGCCTGTGCGTGGTCGTGCACTCGTAAGGAATCACGCCTTCGCACAACGGGGAACTGACGCTCCAATCTAACAGTTCCGAAAGATACTGCCATAATGCGCCCGCCTCTCGCGACGGGAGCATATACTTATCGAGGAACTTTCTATAAAGGAGACGCCATGCCGAATGTCCCCACCATCACCCCGGGACCGAATGATTCCGAGCGAGTGCCCGAGGGTGCCACCGAAACGCTTCCCCTCTTAACAAACGTGTACGCCACACAGCAAAACGGCAGCACAAGCGATACAACCGAGATTTCTGACGAAGAGGCCTACGCCAAGCTCAAGGCGAAGCGTGCCGAGCGTCGGCGCAAAAAGCTCATCCAACGCGGCATTGCAGCCGGCGTCGTGGCCGCCATTGTGCTCATCGCCGTTGTCGTGACCTTCGTCATCAACGCGCGGCCCGCAGGTACTAACGGGCCGGTGACCGACATGGTCACCGAGGGCACGTTTACGACCACCGTCGAGGCTAAAGGTCAGCTCAAGCCCATCTCGGCTTCGGTGGTCTCCCCTTCTGTCGACGGCACGGTGGCATCGATCAACGTGCAAGCCGGCCAGTACGTCAACGAGGGCGACGTGCTCATGACCATTAAAAACGACGAGCTCGACCGCAACGTTGCCGATGCGCAGCGCGCGGTGACAGCTGCCAAGGAAGACCTCGCCAACGCACAGAAAGCGGTAGCTGCCGCCCAAGCCGCTCCGGCGCCTGACACAGACGCGGTAGGCGCGAGTGGCGCCAGCGGCACCGCCGACACGAGTGCCGTCTCGAGCGCCCAACGCAACCTAGCCTCCGCCCAGGCGGCCCTGGACCAAGCCAACGCCAAAGCCGCCGAGCGCACCGTGACCGCGCCCAGCTCGGGCAGCATCGTCGAGCTCAACGCCAAAGTCGGCGCCACGGTGACAGGCGGCATGATTATGGGAGAAGGCGAAACGAGCGGCGGCAAGCAGTGCATGCAGATCGCCGACCTCTCCAAGATGAAGGTCACCGTTCAGGTGGGCGAAAAGGATATCGCCAAGATCGCCGTGGGCCAGAGCGCCAACGTTACCTATCCGGCCTTTCCCGATATCGTGAGCCAGGGAACGGTCGCGACCATCGCTTCGGTGGCAAATTCCGACGCCAACGGCGGCGGCAGCGTGACCTTTAACGTCGACATCCTCATCGAAGCACCCGACGGGCGCCTCAAGCCGGGCATGACCGCCGAAGTCTCGGTGGTGACCGAACGGCTCGATGACGTAGTGATGGTGCCGACCATGGCGCTCATGACCGAGGATGGCGAGCACTATTACGTCAACGTGGCAACCGACGGCGAAGGCAAACAGACCCGACGCGTAAAGGTAACCGTCGTGACGCAAAACGATAACGACGCCGTGGTTGGCAAAACGCAGGTCAAGCGCGACGACCAGGGCAACGAGATCAACCCTGACGTGCCGGTCACCAAACTGCGCGACGGCGACACCCTTATCGTGGACACCGGCGCAGGCATGACGGCCGACGGCGGCGACTCTGGCAGCATGTCTGCCGACGAGGGCATGTAATGCGTCCCGTCATCGACATCCGCAACGTGCATCGCATTTTTGAGAGCGAGGCCGGCTGCGCCCATATCCTGCATAACGTGAGCCTGGCAGTGAATCCCGGCGAGTTCGTGGCCATTACCGGCCCTTCGGGCTCGGGCAAGTCAACGCTCATGAACATCCTGGGCTGCCTGGACAAGCCGACGGCAGGCGATTATTACCTGCAGGGCCTCAACGTGGCGGAGCTCGACGATGACGAGCTTACCGAAGTCCGCGCCCTGAGCATCGGCTTTGTCTTTCAGAGCTTTAACCTGCTGCCGCGCCTTTCGGTCATCGAAAACGTCATGCTGCCGCTGTCGTACACCAACGTGCCGCGGGCTCGGCGTGAGATGCGCGCCGTCCATGCGCTGCAAGCCGTCACGCTGCCGGTCGACCACTGGGACCACCGCATCTCCGAGCTCTCGGGCGGACAGATGCAGAGGGTTGCCATCGCGCGCGCCCTCGTCAACGATCCTCCCATCATCCTGGCCGACGAGCCGACGGGAAACCTGGACTCCGCCACCGGAGCACTCGTGATGAAGACCTTCCACAAACTCCAGGAACGCGGCAAGACCATCGTGCTCATCACGCATGATCCCGGTATCGCCGCCGAGGCCGACCGTGCCGTGACCATTCGCGACGGCCGGATCCACGACGGCGCGTACATCGCGCACGCACCGCAGACCCTGCGCGGCGCCATTGATACCCTGCCCATGATTTCCGCACACGCCAATCCGACGAAAGGAGTGAAGGCATGAGCTCGCGCGATCTTATCCAAGAAGCCCTTCACTCCCTCGAGGCCAATAAGGGACGCAGCCTACTCACCATTCTGGGCATCGTCATTGGCATCGCCTCCGTCATTGCCATGACCTCGCTTATCGGAGGTATCCAAAACAGCCTGGTAAACAGCCTGGGCCTCAACGCCGCACGTATGGTGCAGATTTATTCGTCGCAAGAGCTCACCGAGTCGGACGTCGAGAAGCTTCGCAAAATGGTGCCGCAGATCGAGCAGATCGGCATCGTGGACAGCGCCTATACCGAGTACAAGGCCGGTGACAAAAGCTATACCGTCATGGCGCAGGGTGTCGACAGCGAGATGCTCGACGCGGTGGGCGCCAGCAAGCTCGTCGCGGGGCGCACCTACACCCAGGCCGAGTCCCAATCTGGCGCACGCGTGGCGCTCATCAGCCGTGGCGGCGCCGATCAGCTGTACGGCAACGAGCAGGACGCGGTGGGCAAGACCATTAAGGTCTCCAACGGCGAGGTACAGATTGTCGGCGTTATCGACGGCGGCAGCGACTCCATGGGCTCGCTCACGCTATACATGCCGCGCGAGACCATCTCGGGCCTCTTTGGCGACGAGAACCCGTCGTTTCCCAGCGTAACGGCGCTCGCCACCGAGGGCACGGACATGGACGAGCTGTGCAAGACGATTGAATCCAAGGTGCGCAGCATGAAGGGCATCGCGGAAGATGATGAGTACGACAGTGTATCGGCAACCTCCATGAAAAGCGCCATCGACGCCCTCAATTCTTTTATGGGCGCGTTTTCGCTCATCATGGGCGCCGTTGCCAGCATTTCACTGCTCGTGGGCGGTATCGGCATCATGAATATGATGCTCACCAACGTGACCGAGCGGATCCGCGAGATTGGCATTCGTCGAGCCTTGGGTGCCAGCCGTCGCGATATCACCGCGCAGTTTCTGGCCGAGTCCTCGGCGCTGTGCGTCACCGGTGGTCTGCTGGGTGTCCTGATTGGCTACCTGCTTGCCTGGGGTCTAGCGATGTTCGCCGCGGGTTCCGGCGTGCTTGGCGAGCTCGGTGCCAGCGGTACCATTACGCCGAGCTTTTCGATCGCCACGGTGCTGCTGGCCTTTGCGGTCTCCGTCGGCATCGGCGTCATCTTCGGCTTCTATCCCGCCCGCCGGGCAGCAAAACTCGACCCCGTGGAGTGCCTGCGCTACCAGTAAGCCAACACCAGATAAGTTGCGGTGAAATAGAGACTGTTTATGCTGCTAAAAGGCCATATCTGACCCTATTTCACCGCAACTTAGATAGCATCAGGTATAACGCTTCACCCCAAATCAAATTGATTCGTTGAATAGACACATTACAAATCTTTAGACTTCGTTTACTCCACAAGTGGGTATTATCACACACAAAGCACACGTGAAAGGATATACCCATGTCGCTTACACAGTCAGCTGAGCGTGCAGCGCTCAACAAGCTCATCGATTATCTCGACGACAACCCTCAAGAAAATATCGACAAAATCATGGACCTCGTGAACAAGCTGGTCCCCAATCGCGTATTTCCCGTACAGCGCGAGGCGTTTACCAACGTCATCAAGAGTCGCGGCAATTGGTATGACCTGATCATGCGCATCTTCGACCTCAATCCCAAAATGCGCACTAAGTTGCTCAAGGCGCTTATAATCGACGGCAACCTGCTCGCTTGGCCCCAACAGGAAAAGAACCGCGAAAAATACCAGTGCAATATTCCGTGGGCCATCCTGCTCGACCCCACAAGTGCCTGCAACCTGCATTGCACGGGCTGCTGGGCCGCCGAATATGGCTATAAGCAGAATCTGTCCTTCGATGACATCGACTCCATCGTCACGCAAGGCAAAGAGCTCGGCACGCACATCTACATCTATACTGGGGGCGAGCCGCTCGTCCGCAAGCACGACCTGATCAGAATTTGTGAAAAACATCAGGACTGTGTGTTTCTCTGCTTCACCAATTCCACGCTCATCGACGAGGCGTTCTGTGACGACATGATCCGCGTTGCAAACTTTGTCCCTGCCATCAGCGCCGAGGGCAACGAGCACACCACCAACGCCCGCCGTGGCGAGGGTACGTACGAAAAGATCGAACACGCCATGAAACTTTTGCGTGAGCGAAAACTGCCGTTTGGAATCTCGACGTGCTGGACCAGCGCCAACGCCGATACCGTCGCCACCGAGGAAAACATGGACTGGATGATTCGCGAGGGCGCGCTCTTCTGCTGGTATTTCTACTTTATGCCGGTCGGCCGCAATGCCACCAACGAGCTTATGCCCACGCCTGAGCAGCGCGAACACATGTATCATTTTATTCGCGAGATGCGAGAGAAAAAGCCCCTCTTTACCCTCGATTTCCAAAATGACGGTGAGTTCGTGGGCGGCTGTATCGCCGGCGGGCGACGCTACCTACATATCAACGCGGCGGGAGACGTGGAGCCGTGCGTTTTCATTCACTACTCCAATGCCAATATCCACGACGTAAGCCTGCTCGACGCACTTCGCTCCCCCCTCTTTATGAAGTATTACGAAGGCCAGCCTTTTAACGACAACTACCTCAAACCTTGCCCCATGCTCGAGAACCCCGATGTACTGCCCAAAATGGTCGCCGAGGCAGGCGCCATGAGCACCGACCTGGTAGAGAAGGAGTCTCCCGAACAACTGCGCGAGAAGACCCGTGCCGCCGCCAAAGCTTGGTCAACAGTGGCAGAGCGCATTTGGAACGACCCCAAAGATCCGCTCTACACCAAGCGCCATGACGATATGACACAGGGCATGGCCGATAGCGATATGCACAAGTTTGAAAAGCAGGGCCGCAAGCTTAAATCAAACTGCTAGTACCCCAACATCGAAAGAATACAAACGCGCGGGCGCCCCAAGGTATTTTGGGGAGCCCGCACCATATATGACATATATCCCCTAAGTTGCGGTGAAATAGTGTCTGATTATGCCTTCTACCAGCAAAAACAGACACTATTTCACCGCAACTCATTAAGGAGCTGATGGAAGCAGTTGCCAACAGAAGGTCTATTCCAAGCGAGACTCCAGGCTCGACAGGCCATTAAGAGTCAAGTCGTTGGCGACCGCCGAGACGCGCTCGATGGGAACCGAGCCGTCGGACAAAGCCCACGCGCGATAGATGCCGATAATACCAGACAGCAAAAACGCCAGGTAGTAATCGAACATCTCGTCCTTTAGGCCCTCGGGCAGCAAGTCGCGCTCGGCAATCTCGTGCTCGAGCGGCACGCGCAAACGCGTCATAAAATCGTCGAGCGGGATGTTTTCAATCAGCTGGCGATTGAGCACGAGGTTATTGCAAAGTGCCTCGTTGATGGTCTTAAAAAACGTTGCCGCCGCTCCGAGGGCACGCTCGTTCGTGTCGCCGTCCATGGAAGCAAGCGTTTTCTCGACCGAGTCGGCAATCATCTCCACCACATCAACGGCGATCGCATCGAGCAGGCCGTCAACCGTACCGAAGTGTACGTAAAAGGTCTTGCGGTCGACATTTGCCTCACGCGCGATAGCACTCACCGTAATGTCGGCAAGCGGCTTATCCATCAACAGGCGCTCAAACGCAGAAAGGATGGCATTGCGGCTGCGAACGATGCGGCGATCGAGGCGCGGTTTGCTGGTGGCCATGGACGTGTCCCTCCGGTATGCGAGCATTCATCAACAGATGAGAGTTAATCTACGTAAGAGGATTATCCCCCATCCGGCACAAAAAAGCCCGGCAACATGAAGAACGCACGACCAGCTATTACGCCTTAGGTAGTTTCTTTTTGTTCAAAGCAGCCGGGGACACACGGATGCCGTCGCCTGTCTGGCGCACATAGGCCTTATGTGCCGGTTTGGCGGCCCCAGAAGCCTTCTGAGCATGCTGATTGGGATCCACGGTAACCGCATGCACAGGATGGGGCTTTGCAGGCTTAGAGGACGTCTGAGGCGTTCGTCCGAGCTTGAGCATCAAGCGATCCCAGCGTGCATGGATACTCTCGTTGTGAGCGCTCTTAAGGCCCAGCAGGGGCGCGGCCAAAATGGTCGGCGCGATAAACGTAATGAGGCGCCACAGCAGATAACCGGCGGTCGAAGCCGATCCAAAGAAATGACCCAGGAACAGCGCGAAGCCACCCTCGGCGCCGCCGGTGCCACCGGGCAGGGGAACAGCAGAGCTCAGGAGCTGAACAAAGGCGCTCGCGGCCATGACCGAGAAAAAGTCAACTTCGTGGTGGCCAAAGGCAAGCATCAGGAAATACGGCACGAGGTAGAAAAACGCGAGTTGCAACATGGTGATGACCACCGTGAGCAGCATGGACGAAAAGTGGCCGGCCGAAAGCTTGAACTTCTCAGAGAACGAGTAGATTTCGCCGTCGACAAACGTACGCCAGCCCTCGATCTTGGTGGCCGAGACACCCACGCGCTCGAGCCAATTGATGATGCAATGCGCGACGCGCGTGACGGTCTTGGGCATGAGCGCGACGGCAAAGATGCCAAGCAGGATGCAGCAGTGGCCGCCAAAGCTAAAGACGCACAGCAGCGTCATGTCACCATAGCGCTCGGCGAAAAACGGCATGCGGGCAAGCAGCAGAATGGCGCCCCAGGCAACGAGGCCAAACTGATACACGATAAAGCGCGTGAACTGTGTGGCACCGGCCTCGCCGACGTTTTGGCCTGCCTTGGTCAGGCGGTAGATCTGGGCAGGCGTGGAGCCCATCATCATGGGCGTCAGGTTGCCAAAGAAGATACCGCTCGCCTCGACCGAGATCAGGTCGCGAATGCCGACGGGCGAATTGGGGTCGAGCCAGACAGCAATCGCGTACGCCACGATGCCAAAGAACAGGTACAGGAACATGCAGAAGCATGCAGCAACGAGCCACGGCGCCTGGACGCTCGACATGGCAGCCCAGAACTGACCCATCTGACCGGTCACAATCAGATAAACGATATAGCCAACCAGCACGACGCCGATAAAAATGGCACCGCGACGTGCACCCTTGTTGTCATCGCCGCCCGAGGACTCAACCTCGACCTGAGGCTTAGAAGTATGCTGAGAGGACTCCTTCATGAGGCTCCTTCTGACCGTTCAAATATCTTGCATATTGTACCCGCAAGGGCCACAAGCAGAACGTAAAGCTATGGGCCAAATGGGAATTGCAGATGGTTTGTTCGGAAATAAAAACCCGGACTTCCGTGAGAAGTCCGGGTCTCAGATTCATGGTAGCCCGTACCAGATTCGAACTGGTGATCTCCGCCTTGAGAGGGCGGCGTCCTAAACCGCTAGACGAACGGGCCATAAGCCTCAGCAGAAAAGAAGTGGTAGCCCGTACCAGATTCGAACTGGTGATCTCCGCCTTGAGAGGGCGGCGTCCTAAACCGCTAGACGAACGGGCCACATGACATCTGCACTGCCGTGCTGCGAGGAAATATATTACGGGACAAAAAACGCGAGCGCAAGAATAAATTCCAAATTGCCGAAAAATTGTCGGCAGGTTATGGAACGCGCAGGTCACCCGGGTAGTTAATTTGGGACGGGACTTTTTTAGCTACCCCTGCTGTCAATCGCACGAACCGCTAATGATTCTGGCAGGGGTAGCTAAAAAAGCCCCAAATTAACTACCCCAGGTTGAGGTTGGCCAGGAGGGCCTCGCGCTCGTTGGGAATGTTGTCTTCGATCACGGCATCGAGGGCGGCGTTGAGCAGCTGCCCCATATCCGGCCCAGGCTTGACGCCGGCGCGAATCAAGTCGCCACCATTGATGGCGAGCATCTTGAGCGTATAGGGCTCCCCCGCCGCCAGCAACTCGTGAGTCAGCGCGCGCATCTCCTCGATCGTCTCGACGTAATAGAAGCACGACGGTGCCTTGCCGAGCGTATCGGCACGCTTAAGGTCCATGAGCTCATCCATCAGACGCGGCGTATCGACACCCTCGCCCGAAAGCGCGCGCATCATATTGAGCAGGCAGGATCGCTCGGGACGCAGCGGCTTGTCATGGTATTTGATCAGCAGGCACACATCGCGCACCAAATCGTGCGAGAGCGCCAAGCGATCCATGATGACACGCGCCTTCTTGGCGCCGAGCTCGGGATGACCGTAGAAGTGACCGCTGCCGGCGTGGTCGACCGTAAAGCAATCGGGCTTGGAGACGTCGTGCAAAAACGCCGCCCACATAAGACTCGACGAGGGCGCGACGCCATCGCACAGTGCCAGCTCCCCTGCCACCGTCAGCACGCGGGCGATATGCTCGTAGACGTTAAACGCATGATAGACACTGCGCTGGTCAAACCCGCGCGCGGGCGCGAGCTCGGGCACGGCGGCGCAAATAAGCTCGGGGTAGCGCAGCATCGCGTCTCCCTCGTGGCCGGTCGAAAGAATGCCCTCAAGCTCAATACCAACGCGCTCGCGTGCCACGGCATCGAGCAGCGGCGCGCACTCGGCAAGCGCCTGTTTGGTCTTAGGCTCGATCATAAAATCCAGACGGCAGGCAAAACGCACCGCGCGCAGCATGCGAAGCGCGTCCTCGTTAAAACGACGCTTGGGATCCCCGACGGCGCGGATGAGCTTGCGCTTCAGGTCGCCCCGGCCATCGTAGCGATCGACAAGACCGCGCTCGGGATGCCATGCCATGGCATTGACGGTAAAGTCGCGACGCGCCAGATCGTCCTCAAGCGACACCGCACGCTCCACACTCTGGGGGTGACGGCCATCGGTGTAAAAGCCGTCCAGGCGGTAGGTGGTGACCTCAATGCGCTCGCCATCGCAAATAGCCGTAATGCCACCGAATTTAATGCCCGACTCAACCACGGCAATATCAGCCGCCTCGAGCGCCGCTTTAGACTCCTGCCACAGGCCGCTGCAGCACATATCAACATCGTGGCTGGGGCGCCCCATCAGGGCATCGCGCACCCAACCACCTACGTACCAAGCCTCAAGACCGGCTGCCTCGAGCGCGCGCAGGACACGGATGGAGGCATCGGTCGGCTGCGTACCGTTGAGCGAAACATTGCACATGCCTATGGCCTCCTGCGCTTGCGAGCGTTAATCGATGGTTCTCAAGAAGTCTAACAAGAAACGGGAAAGCGCGCACACGCAATCGCGTCGTCGATTCGATATAACGAGACAGCAGAAGCCATATACGTTAAGCGCGCAAAAAACACCCGCCTCGGAGATCCAAAGCGGGTGTTCGGCAACGATCTATCGAAGCAGCTAGCAAACCTGGCGAACTTCGATGTTCTTCTTATATTCGTCCACCTTGGCAAAGTCGCCCAAGCCCGGGCACTCGACCACGTTGGCGCCGGTGGCCATCGAAAGGCGCAGGGCGTCCTCGACGCACTCGGGGGCGTCGTGCCATACGGACAAGAAGGCAGCGAGCGAGGAATCGCCAGCGCAAACGGTCGACAGCAGCTTGACCTCAAAGGTACGGTTGGCAAACCAGATGTGCTCTCCGTTGGAGAAGTACGCGCCGTCGCCACCCAGGGTCAGCAGCACGTTCTTAGCGCCCTTGGCGTGGAGCTCGGCCATAGCGCCCTTGACGGACTCATCGTCGCCACCGCTCACCTTAATGCCAAAGATATCAAGCAGCTCGTCGTCGTTAGGCTTAATGAGGAGCGGCTCCATGGCAATGAGGTCGGCCAGCTGATGGCTCGAGATATCGAGCACGAACTCAGCGCCCTTGGCCTTCACGCGACGCAGGACCTCGGCCAGGAAACCCTCGGAGGTATTGGGAGGCAGCGAGCCGCTGATAACCAGGCAGGTCATGTCGTCGAGCGAATCAATAAGCTCAAACATCTCCTGCTCGTTGGCCTCGTTAATGGCAGCACCGGCATTAACCATGTTGTACTCGGTGTCGGGACCGGCGTTGAGGAACACGTTGACGCGCGTGATGCCGTCGGTCCAGACGGGCTTGACGGGCACGCCAAGGGCCTCGGCGCCCTTAACGATGAACTCGCCCGAGAAGCCGGCGAAGAAGCCCAGGATCGTGGTATCGACGCCGTAGTGGTCGAGCGTAAACGAGACGTTAAGACCCTTGCCGTTGGGGGTGTAGACCGCGTTACGGGTGCGCGTAACGGTATTGGCGGAAAGGCCGTCGCAGGCGATGTTGTAGTCAATGGCGGGATTTGCAGTGAGCGTATAAATCATGAATGTTCCTTTCACGAAGCATCGTGTTAATGAAAGTATATTCCACGCTTCGGCAAAAGGCTACAACAACTCGGCGAACGGTGTGGAACGCGTGAAGGACGGCGCCGAAGTTCGGGTGGGACAAAAAACGGCGCCCCAATTGAAATCGGGACGCCGCATGCGCATGAATTTGTCGCTTTTCGCTTACTTGCGGTCGAGCTTACGGACAGCAACGCGCTTGCTGTACTCGTCAACGTGACCGAAGTCGCCAATGCCCACGGACTCAGCGACGTTGGCGCCGGTGGCCATAGCGAGCTTCATGGCCTCCTCGACGTTGTCGCGATCCCTGTACCACTTGTGCAGGAACGCAGCGAGGGTGCAGTCGCCGGCGCAGACGGAAGAGACCAGCTTGATGTTGAACTCACGCTTGGCGTACCAGATGTCCTCGCCGTTGGAGAAGTAAGCGTCGCCGCGGCTACCACGGGTGAGCAGCACGTTCTGGACGCCGGCGTCGTGGGCGAGCTTCATGGCAACGCGGACCTCGTCGTCGGTGTCGACCGGCACGCCGAAGATAGCCTTCATCTCGTGATGGTTCGGCTTGATGAGCAGCGGCTTCTTGTGAGCGAGCTCCTTGAGCTTGTCGGAGGACAGGTCCAGGACGACGTCGGCGCCACGAGCCTGAGCGTGCTCCATGACCTGAGCCAGGAAGTCGGGCGTAGCTTTGGGAGGCACGGAACCGGAGACGATCAGGCACTCAAGGTCGCCCGCGGTGTCCAGGATGTTGTAGAGCTCCTCCTGGTGCTGCGGCGTAATCGGGGCGCCGGGGTTCAGGATGCCGTACTCGTGCTGGCCATCGTTGACGTAGGTGTTGATGCGCGTGATGCCGTCGGTCCAGACCGGGCGGCACAGGCAACCCAGGTTCATGACCTCCTCGACGATGAACTTGCCCGTGAAGCCGGCGAAGAAGCCGAGCGCGACGGTGTCGACGCCCATCTTCTTAAAGGCGAAGGACACGTCCAGGCCCTTGCCGTTGGCCGTGTAGCTGGCCGAGCCGGTGCGGACGTTCTCGTCGGGCTCAAGCGGAGAGCTCGAGACCGTCATGTCGACAGCCGGATTAGCGGTTAGCGTGTAGAACATTTACAGTACCCCCTGTATATGTGAGGGCCGCGTGGCCGGCCCATTCCAACCACGCGGTTACCTCTGATACCAAATTAACGAGCTGCGGACTCGAGCAACGCCTTGACCTCGGCGGCAGTGTTGCAGGCGAGCGCCTTCTCGGCGAGCTCGTCGCACTCGGCCTTGGTCCACTGGCTGATGGTCTTGCGGGCGCGCAGGATCGACGGAGCGCTCATCGAGAACTCCTCCAGGCCCCAGCTGATCAGCAGCGGCTCAAGCAGCGGATCGGCAGCGGCCTCGCCGCACATACCGACCATGATGCCGGCCTTCACGCCGCTCTCGATGATGTTCTTGAGCGAGCGGAGCACGGCGGGATAGTACACCTGGTACAGGTTGGAGATGGTGTCGTTGCCACGGTCGGCGCACATGGTGTAGCCGATCAGGTCGTTGGTGCCGATGGAGAAGAAGTCGGCGACCTCGGCCAGGCGGTCAGCGAGCAGCGAAGCGGCAGGCGTCTCAACCATGATGCCGACCTCGATGTTCTCGTTGAACTTGCGACCCTCTTCGGTCAGCTCGGCCTTGCACTGCTCGACGAGCTCCTTGACAGCCACGACCTCCTCGACGCAAGTGACGAGCGGGATCATGATCTTGACGTCACCGAAGGCGCTAGCGCGCAGCAGAGCACGGAGCTGGACCTTGTACTGGTCGGGATTGGCCAGGCAGTAACGCACGGCGCGGAAGCCCATGAAGGGGTTGTCTTCCTTGACCATGTGGAGATACGGGATCTCCTTGTCGCCACCCACGTCAAGCGTACGGATAATGACCGGAGCGCCCTTGAGCGCGCTGGCGACCTTGCGGTAGGCGTTGAACTGCTCCTCCTCGGAAGGAAGCTCAGCAGAGTCCATGAACAGGAACTCAGAGCGGAACAGACCGATAGCCTCGGCGTCGTGATCGAGCGCGTTGGGCACGTCATCGGGGTTACCGATGTTGCAGGCTATGATCTTCTTGATGCCATCGGCAGTCACAGAAGGCTTGCCGCGGAAGGCCTCGAGAGCCGCCTTCTCGGCAGCGAAGGCCTCGGCCTTGGCGGTGTAGGAAGCGAGCGTCTCCTCGTCGGGATCGGCCTCGACAACGCCCTTGCCACCGTCGACGACGACGGTCATACCGTTGCGAAGTGCGGTGCAGCTGTTAGAGACCGAAAGGACAGCCGGAATCTCGAGAGCGCGCGCGATGATCGCGGAGTGCGACGTGCGGCCACCGGTCTCGGTGACGATACCGGCAACGTGGGCCTTATCGATCGTGGCGGTCATAGACGGCGTAAGGTCGTGCACGACAACGACGGTGTTCTCGGGCAGGACGGAGAGGTCGACGACCTCCTTGCCCAGCAGCTCGGCCAGAATACCGGTGCGGATGTCGGCGATGTCGGCCGCGCGCAGACGGAACATCTCGTCGTCCATGGACAGGAACATGTTCTCGAACATGGTCGAGGTGTCCATGAGCGCCTGCTCGGCGCAGGTGCCGCCGTCAATGGCGGCGTTGATGGCGTCAGTCATGCCCGGATCCTGAGCCAGGACAATGTGTCCGCTCATGATCTCGGCCTCGGCCTCGCCCACCGTCTCCTTCATGTGGTCGGCCTGAGCCTGGGTCTTCTCGCAGAAGACCGAAAGAGCGTTCTGATAGCGCTCCTTCTCTGCTGCCGAATCAGCAACCTCGTGCGGTTCAAACGTCAAGTCGGGATCGACGGCGACCATGACGGTGCCGATACCGATGCCCTCGGATGCGTTGACTCCCTGATACATTCCCATTCCTCTCTCCGTGTCATGTGATAAAGCGTTTTGCCATATCCATGACAAAAGAGCGCAGCTACCTTGAACAGGTCACTGCGCCCCCAAGTATGAACTTAATTGTTCAACATGCGACCCGTTTGAGTTCTACTCGCCAAGACCGCTCTTGATGAGCTCGATGGCAGCAGCCAGAGCCTCGGCCTCGTCGGCGCCGTCGCACTTGACCTCGACCTCGGTACCGCAAGGGATACCAGCAGCCATGAGGGCCATCGGGGACTTGCCGTTGACCTCCTTCTCGGGGGTGACGACCGTCACGTCGCAGGCGTACTTGCCCATGGTGGAGGCGAAGAGGCCGGCCGGACGCATGTGAAGACCCTGCGGATTGACGAGGGTAGCCTTCTCAGAAACCATAATTGACTCCTTTTTGTGTTTAACCCCTGTCATGCATGCGGCAGGAGTCAGATAAACGACGTTGTTTATATTAACTCACATCAAACGGTTTTTCATTATGTTTCGGACGAATTGTTGGACAGATGTGTTTGTCGTCCGCTTGCTCGCCCACAGGGGGCCGGGCGCGGCCAGTGAAATTTCCTGCTCTACAGTCCTGCTCGCACGAAGAGCACATTAAGTGCTCTTCGGCTCGTGCGGAACTCGCGATAAATCTCACTGGCCGCGACCGGCCCCCTGTGGGCGAGCAAGCTGCAGAAACTCCGTCAGTCCAGAGCAATATCGAGCGAATAGAATTCTGGCTGAGTTTTTGTTCGCCTGGTTGATCTGGTTGATGGGGTCTATCTATACCCTTCTGTAAGTTGCGGTGAAATAGGGACTAAATTTGGGGTTGAATCGTTAAAACAGTCCCTATTTCACCGCAACTTATTTGGGGATGAAAAAGGCGGAGGCCCTGGAGAGGGTCTCCGCCTTTGTTACAAGGGGCGATATTATTCGCTAACTGCTGGATTAGACCAGGCGGGCATTGATCGTCTTGGCGATCTTGGCGGCGTCGGTGGAACCCTTGACGGTGGCACGGAAATCCTCGTCCATAAGCGCCTCGGCGACCTTGGACAGGATCTTGAGGTGCGTGGTGCCGGCCTGAGCGCCCGGGATGAGCAGGGCGATGGCAACGTTGACGGGAGCGCCGTCCATGGTGTCCCAACCGGTCACGCCAGAGTCGTCCTTGACGACGATGACGGCAGCCTCGGTAATGGCGTCGGACTTAGCATGCGGGATGGCGAAGCCCTCCATCATGCCCGTGGTGCCCTCGGCCTCGCGGGCCAGGAAGGCGTTCATCACGGCGTCGGCGTCGCCGGCGATACCGGCCTTGACGGCCTGGTTGGAGACAAAGCTCAGAGCCTCGTCACGAGAAGCGAAGTCCTCGGCGACAAAGACGTTCTCGACCTTCACGAAGTCGGCAGCCTCGGACTTGGGAGCCTCGACAGCAGCGGCCTTGGGGGCCTCAACCGATTTGGCTGCAGGAGCTGCCTTCTGGTTCTTCTCGAAGTCGTACTTCTTGAAGGCCACGAACAAGATGCCACCGACCACAGCGCCGATGAGGATCGCGAGGACCCACAGCGGACCGTTCTCGACAACGGGCAGGACCAGGAAGCCACCGTGGGGTGCCGGATCGTGAACGTTGAACATAATGGTCAGGATCGAAGCGATGGAGGAACCGAGCATCATGATGGGCATGACAGGCCAGATGTTCTTGGTCATGAACGGAATGGCGCCCTCGGTGATGTGGGTGCAACCAAGGATGAGGTTGACGACACCGGCGTCGTGGTCCTCCTGGCTGAAGTACTTCTTGCCAACAACGACGGCGAAGGTGGTGATCAGCGGCGGAACGATGCAAGCGGCGGAGACGGCAGCCATGAAGTTGGTGCCGAAGTTGTAGGTGTCGGTGCCGACACCGGCGGCCAGGGCCTCGGTGAGCATAGCGGTACCGGTGACGTAAGCAGCCTTGTTGACCGGGCCGCCCATGTCAAAGGCGCACATGCAGCCGATGGCAAGACCCAAGACAACGGCGCCAGAAGCGGACAGGCCCTTGAGGAAGTCCATCATGGCAGTGTTGATGGCAGCCATGGGGCCGGAGATGCCGAGCATGACCAGACCGACGATGGCGGTCGAGAACAGCGGGTACAGGAAGATAGCCTTGAGGCCGTCCAGGTTCTTGGGCAGACCGGCAAAAACCTTCTCGAGCAGCAGGATGACATAGCCAGCGAGGAAGCCGCCAACGATGCCGCCCAGGAAGCCAAAGCCCACACCGGCGCCACCGGCGTCGATCATGCCGGTATCGGCGTTAACGGGCAGACCCTGGATGGCGATCATACCGGCAACAAAGCCAGGGACGAGCGCCGGGCGCTTGCCGATAGACTCGGCGATGTAGGCGGAAAGCACCGGAACCATGAGGTTCATGGCGATGCCGCCGATGATCTTGAGCATCGCGGCAAAGGTGTTGTAGTCGGCAGCCGTCGAATCGAAGGACGTGATGCCCCACAGGAACGAGACGGCGGTCAGAACACCACCGGCGACGACGAAGACCAGCATGTGGCTGACGCCATTCATGAGGTGCTTGTAGATGACGTGGCCGATGGACTCCTTCTCCTCGACCTCGTCCTCGACATCGGCAGCAGCCGCAACCGTGTCGTCGCCCTTGGCGGCAAGCGCGCGGTCGATCAGCTTACCGGCGGCCTCGACGGACAGGGCCTTGGAAACACCAACGGAAACCATGGGCTTACCGGCGAAACGCTCAGCCTGGACATCCTTATCGGCTGCGACGACGACGGCCTTGGCACCGGCGATCTCGCTCTTGGTGAGCTCGTTCTCGACACCGACCTGGCCATGAGTCTCGACCTTAATGGTCAGACCTCGCTCGGCAGCTGCCTTCTCCAGCGCCTCCTTCGCCATGAAGGTGTGCGCAATGCCGGTCGGGCAACCGGTCGCGGCGATGATGTCAAACTTAGCCATGTGTCCCTCCTTTTTAAGTTTTGCGCCCGCAGGCGCTCCCCTACACGCGCTTCAATGCGCGTTTTTCCACACTTGAAAGATACCAACCTACCGTCCGCGTGAGAAGAGACAAAGCGCAATTCTCCGGTGAAAGGTTCTTTCATAACCGTAAACGGTAAGTGAAAGTTTACCATCAACACTTGAAACGGCAAGGTGTATCTTGTAATTGAAAATGCCCGTATACTATGGCATGAAAAACGAGTCCGATTTTCATGCCAACCAGGAGCCATCCATGACCGATAGCAGCAAGAGCGCGCTCTCCCTTATTAGCACGCACAAAGGGTACAGCGATTCCGAGCAGCGCATTGTCGACTATATATTGGAGCACCAGTCCGAGGCGCCGCGCCTGACGGCCGCCCAGCTCTCACGAGCCGCTGCCACGTCCGAGGCGACGGTCTCGCGCTTCTGCCGCAAGCTGGGCTTTGGCAGCTTCCGCAGCTTTCAGTTTTCGTTGGCGCGCGACTTGGAGAGTCAGCGCAACGAGGGCCTGACCGACGAGGTCTCGCTCGACAACATGGAGCAGAGCCTTAAAAATATCCTCGCCGCCAAGGTGAGTGAGCTTAATGCGACCATCGACGGCATTGATCACGACACGTTGGCCGCAGTTGTACACGCGCTTAAGAATGCCGGCGTTATTGAGTTCGCCGCCGTGGGCAATACGAACGCGGTCGCGCTCGATGCGACATTTAAGTTTTCGCAGCTGGGCCTTCGCTGCATGGCGAGCACCATCAGCGAGACATCAATCGGCTTTGCTCTCACGTTGCGCCCTGGTGATGTCATCGTGCTGATCTCGAACTCTGGCAAGTCGCGTCGACTGAACCGCATGGCAAAAGCAGCTCGCGATTGCGGCGCCACTGTAGTCGTCATCAGCAGCGACAGCAAATCTCCGCTTGCGCGCCTAGCCGACTACACCTTTAATACCGTCAATCACGAGGCACTGCTGACAACGGGCGACTTCGCGTTCTCCAAGATGAGCGCCACGATGATCATAGAGGTCATCTACAACTTCCTGCTGCCCGAAATCGAGGACGCGCGCGAGCACATCAGCTACTACGAGGAGCTCATCCAGCCGGATAAGGTCGTAGAGTAGACATTTTAGGGAGCCGATAAACGCCACTCGCCACGAAACCGGCCTATCTACTACGTTTTATCCGTATGGCCCAACCACATACTGAAAATAGAGAAAACCGCAGGCATTCTACCTGCGGTTTTCTTTTTGCAATTCTTGACGTGGTTGCCGATTGCCTATTAAACGTAGTAGATGGGCCGATTTCGTGGCTTCCGGGTCGGACATGCATGTGGCGGCTCGTTCTAACCTCGAGCCTCTTCCAGCATCTGCCTGGCATGCGCTAGGCTTGCCTCCGATTGATCGCCGCTCAGCATGCGGGCGATCTCGGCGGTACGGGCGTCCCCAGCTACCTCATCCAGATGCGTTTGGGGAACGTCGCCAGGCTCTTTGCTCACCACGTAATGCTTGTCGGCCATGACGGCGACCTGCGCCAGATGGGTTACGACAATCACCTGATGCGTAGAGGCGAGATCTGCCAGCACGCTCGCGAGGGCACGCGCAGTAGAGCCGCCGACACCGGCATCGACCTCATCAAACACGAGCGTATCGACACCATCAGCGTTACCCAAAACCACCTTGCTCGCCAGCATAACGCGGCTCAACTCGCCGCCCGACGCAATGCGGCGCAGGGGACGCGGCGTCAATCCGGCGCCGCTGCGATATAGCAGCTCGTAGCTCGAGGGGCCCGCCGGCGTCCATTCGGCACGCGGAAGATCGCGCGACTCCCAGACAAGCTCGGCACCGCCCATCTCCAGGCGCGCCATCTGACGGCTAACCTCGTGACAAAAGCGCGGGGCAGCGGTGTTCCGCGCGCGCTTAAGCGCCTTAGCAGCAGCAAAAAGATCGCGTTCAGCGCTCCCGAGTGCCTCGCGAGCCTTCTTGATCTGCTCATCACCATCATCGACTAGAGACAGCAGCTCTTGTGAGCGGTCGCGCATGGCAAAGACATCGTCCATGGTGGGACCCCACTGACGCAGCAGGCCCTTGAGGTCGGAATACCGCTCGCGCATGCGAGCGAGCTCACGAGGGTCAAACGCAACGCCATCGCGATAGGCACGCAGCTCGTTGGCGCAATCCTCCAGTGAGATGCATGCGTCCGAAAGTGCGTCGGCGATGTCGCCCAGCTTGCGATCGACGGCAGCCATGCGTGAAAGCTCGGCAACGGCGCCATTCACGGCATCGAGCGCTCCCCCTTCGGCAGCAAGCGATGCATGGGCCTCGTTTGCCGTCGCCACCAAGACCTCGGCGTGCTCCGAGCGAGGCAGCAGCTCCTCGAGTTCCTCGTACTCGCCTGGCTTGGGGTCGACCTCGGAGATACGCTCAAGGGCAAAACGCGCTTCCTCGACGCGACTCCCCTGCGCACGCGAGGCTTCCTCAACACGGCGAAGCTCCTTGGCGGCGGTACGCGAAGCCTTAAAGCAGGTGCGATACTTCTCGAGCGCCTCAAGCGCCGCGCGCCCAGCCCAAGCATCGACCATGGCAACATGGTGCGCCGGGTCGAGCAGGCGCTGATGTTCATGCTGGCCGCATAGATCCATCATCACGCCGACGCGCTCCGAAAGCTCGCGCACGCTGGCGATGCGGCCGTCAATTTTTACGCGGCTGCGGCCCTCGGCAGAAAGGCTGCGCTGTACGGTGAAACCCTCCGTGTCGTGCGGGCCGTCAAACAGGCGCGCCTCGACGCTGGCAAGCGCCTCGCCCTCGCGAACCGTCGACGAATCCGCGCGCTCGCCCAAAATGAGCTTGAGCGCCGAGAGCAGCGCGGTCTTACCGGCACCGGTCTCGCCGGTCAGAACCGTTAGACCCGCACTCGGAACCAACGTCGCCTCGCGAATGAGCGCGATGTTGGAAACCTGCAGCTCATCGATCATGACGCACTCCATAGAACACGCGGCTCACCGAGTTATAGAAGCTCTCGGGGCCGTAATCCAGCAGCAGCACATCACCGGGACCGCGACGCACAGCCACGCTCTCGACCGTGCCGTCGCAGGTAATAAACTGTCCGTCGATGGCAATCGCCGGCACGCTCGGACGATCATCTGACATAAAGATTTCGACGACATCGCTCGGCGAGGTCAAGAAGGCGCGAGCCTGAATGGTATGCGGCGCGATCGGCACGCAGACCATGCCCGTGTAATCAGGGCTGACGATAGGGCCACCGGCGCTCAACGCATAGCCGGTGGAGCCGGTCGCCGTCGACACGACGACACCGTCACCGCGCAGGCGATCGATATGATGGCCGGAAACCGTGATGTCAAACTCGACCATATCGGACAGGGGCCCGCGCGTAAGCGCCATATCGTTGAGGGCGAACGAACGCACGACATCCTTCGTGCCGTCATCGCGCACCGAGACGATATCCGCGGCGATGGTGGCGCGGCGGCTCACGTGGAGCTCACCGGACAGGGCATCGCTCACAACCTGCAAAATATCGCGTTCCTCGGGACTGGCCGCCGTCAAAAAGCCCAGGTGGCCATAGGAAAGACCCAAAATGGGAATCTCGCGGTAGTTGAGAATGCGGGCGGCGCGCAGCAGTGTGCCGTCGCCGCCGAGCGTGATGACCAAGTCGGCATCGTCAACATCGGGCGTGCTCTGGATCTTGGAGCGCTGGTCGGCAGCCCATGCGACCTCGTAGCCCTGGCGCGTCAGCCAGAGCTCGAGCATCAGGCCGCTCTCGACCGCCTCTTGCTTGTAGTAATTGGGAACCAGAAAGACCTTCATAGCGTTGCCGCTTTCTCACTCAAAGCCGATACCTGGGATTGCAACTCATCTTCGGCGCGCTCGCCGGGGGCAAACCTCGTGCCGTACAGGAAAAACTCAACGTTGCCCTTGGCGCCATGGATGGGCGACACGCACACGTCAAGCGGGAACAGGCCCCTGGCAGCGAACAGCTCAATCGCCGCCACAAGCGTATCACGGCGGACGGCGGGGTCGGTCACGATGCCGCCCTCGCCAACCAGCACAGCCGGCGCCTCAAACTGGGGCTTTACGAGCGTGCAAAACGAACCCGAAGGCTTCAGGCACGTCAGCACGGCGTCGATGATATTCGCGATACTTGTAAACGACACATCGCACACGGCCAGGTCGATAGCGCCGCCGTAGCCGAGCTCGGGCAACTGCGTCACATTCGTGCGCTCGTGGAGCGTCACGCGATCGTCTTGGCGCAGCGACCAATCGAACTGGGCACGGCCCACGTCGACCGAGACAACGGTCGCAGCGCCGCGCTTGAGCAGGCAATCGGTAAAGCCGCCCGTGGAGCATCCCACATCGAGGCAAGCAAGGTCCGTCGGATCGATACAAAACGCATCGAGCGCACCCTCGAGTTTAAGGCCGCCGCGCCCAACGTACGGAATGCGCCCCTTAACGTGCAGCGGCAGGCCCGGCGTCACCTTGAGCCCCGGAGAGGTCAAACGCTCACCGCCGCTCGAGACCAAGCCGGCCATAAGAGTGCGAAGGGCATCCGCGCGATCGGCGCAGATGCCCTGTGAAATCATTTCGTCATCAAGACGCACGCGTTTCATGAATGCCATCAACCATTCGTATCCGGAGATGCAGCCTGTCTATCTTGGGACTCGTTTGCCACATCCTCATCGTATTCCTGCTCGAGCTTGTCGGCCTCACGCGGCGTCAGCTCAAACTTGTCGACCATATCGACCGCTCGGGAGCCTAGCTCAATCGCCTCGTCAAACAAATCGAGCGAACGCTCCAAGGACGTATCCTTGGAGCGAACGGTGGCGATAATCTGGTCCAGGCGATCCGAGATCTCATCGAAGTTGCGGACGGAACCCTCTGGCATGGCTACTCCTCGACGGAGTCGGCCTCGACGGCCTCAGCAGCGTCCGCATCCTCGGCAAGTACACCGGCTGCAGCCTGAGCGGCGGCTACCTTGGCGGCCGCCTCTGCAGCCTGCGCCTCCTCGCGAGCGCGATCCTCGGCCAGCAGCTCTTGGTACAGGTCCTCGCCCGGCAGCTCCTCGCTGCGAGCGATCTTGCCCAGCACGCCGTTGACAAACGATGCGGACTGATCGGTACCATAAGCCTTAGCGATTTCGACCGCCTCGTTGATCACGATGGCGTCCGAGACCTCTTCGTCGGTAAGGAAGCGCATCTCGTAGACGGCGATACGCAGCAGGTTGCGGTCGGCGCCGGGCATGCGCATAAGATCCCAGTTCTTGGCGACGGCGCGCAGGGCACAGTCGATGCGATCGATATGCTCGTAGGCACCGCGGCAAAGCTCCAGCGCATAGGGGTCGAGGGGACCCTTCGAGATCAGGAAATCGCCCTCGAGGACGCGCTCGAGCGGGCTGTCCGTGGCCTCGGCCTGGAACAGCAGCTGCAGCGCCTGACTGCGGGCAAGCGTGCGCCCGCGATAAACCTTAAGGCTCAAAGGTTACTCCTTGGGGAAAACGAGACCATCGATGCAAACGTCAACGCGCTCGACCTCGACGCCCACCTGGGCATCGATGGCGGCGACCACGGCGGCGCGAACGGCCTCGGCGAGCTTCTTGAACGGATAGCCAAAGAACACCACGACACGCACGGTGAGTGCGAGCTTGTCGCCGACGACCTCGGCCTCGACCGCCGGCTCGGAAGCCGGGGCCTTGGACGAGAGCATCATGGAGACAAGGTTGGTGGCAAGGTCCTTGACGCCAACGGAGGCGATGCCCTCGACATCCGACACGGCGCGCGAGACGATGGCGGTCAGAACATCGGGCGAAATGCCGATGCCGTCAATCTTGATTTCCTGGGGCATGAGTCCTCCTAGAAGAGTTGGTTGCTAGACGCGGGAGACGAACTTGCCGTCGCGGGTGTCAACCTTGATGACCTCGCCCTCGTTGAGGTACATGGGGACCTGGATGACAGCGCCGGTGTCGATCGTGGCCGGCTTGGTGGAACCCTGGACGGTGTCGCCCTTAAAGCCCGGGTCGGTCTGGACGATGGTGGTCTCGATGAACATCGGCGGGGTCACGCCCATGAGCTCATCGTCGGCGAAGAGCAGCTGGCAGATGTCGTTCTCGCGCAGCCACTTGGAATTCTCGCCCACCATGTCCTCGGGAACGGGAACCTGCTCATAGGACTCGTTGTCCATGAAGATGTAGTCGGTGCCATCGTTGTAGAGGTACTGGAACTCACGGGTGGTGAGCATAACGCTCTCGAACTTGGTGCCGGCGTTGCAGGTGTTCTCGACGACGCGGCCGCTCTTGATGTCGCGGGTCTTGTAGCGCACAAACGCGCCGCCCTTGCCCGGCTTGACATGCTGGAACTCGACGATGGTGTAGACCTTGTCCTTAATGCGGAGACCGAGGCCGTTCTTGAAGTCGGCGGTAGAAATGGTAGGCATAGCGACCTTTCTTGTTATGGGCAGAACGCACAAGCGTCCAAATTACATACGACCGAAATTATACACTTGCAGAGCTCGCCTGCAGCGAGCGCATAAAAAGAGAACGCGGGGCGCCCGAATTACTCCGGACGCCCCGCCCCAAAAATCTATCGAAATGGGCTAGCAATCGATGACGTGCAGGTCGTGCGGGGTCTTGGTGAAGGGCTCGTAGCCGTTCTCGGTGACGACGCCGTAGTCCTCCAGGCGCACGCCGCCCACACCGGGCAGATACACGCCGGGCTCCATGGTGATAACCGAACCGACCTCGATGGTGTTCTTGCTGCGGTTGAAGTTGGGCAGCTCATGGATGTCGATGCCCACGCCGTGGCCCAGGCCATGGTTGTAGTAATCGCCATAGCCGGCATCGCCGATGATCTTCTTGGAAAGCTTAAAAATGTCGTTGCCCTCGACGCCCGGATGGATGGCGGCGACGCACTCCTCGTGCGTACGGCGCACGAGCGCGTACAGATCGAGCTGCTCCTGGGTAGGCTCGCCCATCACGACGGTGCGCGTCATGTCGGAACGATAATCGCAGTAGCCCGCACCGTAATCCATGAGGACGAAGTCGCCCTTCTCGATGACACGATCGCTCGGGACGGCATGCGGGTTGGCGGTATTGGGACCGCTCGCCACGATGGAGCCGAAGGCCAGGCTGTCGGCGCCGTTGGCGAACATAAAGTTCTCGAGCTCGTTGCGAACCTGCTTCTCGGTCATACCGGGCTTAATAAAGCCGAGCATATGCTGGAAGGCGGCATCGGTGATCGACTGCGCATGGCGCATGAGCTCGATCTCCTCGGCGTCCTTGATGGCACGCATCTTGCGGATGTCATCATGCATCAGCGGCAACATGCAGGCGACGGAACGATCCTCCAGACAACGCTGAATGCCCTGGTAGAAGTTGATCTGCATGTCGTCCTCGACAGAGCAGACGCGGCACTTGTTGGCTGCGATCTTGCCGGCGACCCAACCGGGAATGGTGCCCTCGTCCATGTCGTAGACCCAGGGGCTGCCGGCAGGCGTGTTCTCCTCAAAGCTGTTGAGGTAGCGCGAGTCGGTATGGAACAGGCACTGGTCAGCCGTAATAAACGCCGCGTGCGGGAACTCGAAGGTGTAGTCGAAGACGCCCTTCACGCCCGTGAGCCAACGAAGATTTGCCTCGTCGCGCACCACGATGGCATCGTAGCCGCGCTCGACCATCAGCGCACGGACACGTTCGATTCGACCGGCAGGACCGGCAGCAAACTCAGACATGCAGATTCCTTTCTTAATGTCTCAAAAAGTGCGGGACGGGTCTCAACCGAACGTCGGAATCGCATGCGATCCGCAACCGATTGGAAACCCGTCCCTCAACATGATACGAAAGACGATGGATGTCAATAAATCTTAGAGAAGTTCTTTGCGAGAAGCCAAGTAGGCGTGAGCATGGCGCTCAAGAACCTCGTCCTCGACGCTCGTTAGACGAATGGCGCCGAGCGCCGCGGGCAGCGGCAACATGCTGCGGTTCGAGCGAGCAAACTGCTGCCTGCGAAACTCCTCGATATATGCGGCAGGCTCCAAATCGAAGGCAAGCTCCTCGATGCCAAAGTCCTCCAGGCAGTCATCGACCTCAAAAACGTAATCGATATCGAAGTCGCAGGCATCGTGGGCAACGCGCGCCTCAAAACGCATGCCCTCGGACAACAGCTGGTAGGCAGGGATCTGCGAAGCGGCATCGCCCAAGCAGGCGCGCAGGGTACGCTCCCCCGTCTTACCAAAATCGAGCGCATGGCGGGCGCTCGGGTTCGTGGCCATCAGTACGTCCTTGCGGGCAGTCTGAGACCACTGAACGGCATTAACGAGCGCGACCTCCTCGCCCGCGAGAATCTCGGGGACGGTCTCGGTAAACTGATTCCAGCGGGACTTGCTGCTCGAAAGCATGGTGCCAACAAGTACCGCATAGCCGAGCTTGAGGTCCTCGGAGTCCGCCTCGCGAACGAGGTCGAGGTCACACACGACCAAGCCCGGCTCGGAACGAAACGCGATAGCGGGAAGCGCATTCGCCGACGAGGCGACGAGCGGCTTCATGGTCGTCGCGACCGTAAGCATGGCATCGAACGTCGTCGGTAGCAGGGCGCACTCGGTGCGACCGCACCACTGATTGGCACACCAGCAAACGACCGAGCAGGTTGCGGCATCGCCAACGGCAACAACGAGATCGTCGCAGGTAATGACATTAGCCGACAGGGCGCCAAAGACGGTATCGGCATCGCCCAGCGTAGCGCCGGCAGGCGAAACCTCGAGGACGAGCAGCGACACGGCAAAGCCGGCATCGACCAGTGCATGCTCGACGACCTCACCAAAGCGCTCGGATGTGGCGTCGTTCCAAACCACCATCGCGCGCTTAGGCTTGCCCACAGCCGAGGCAAACATGCGCGACAGCTCCTCGAACGCACCCAATCCGACGCGGACATCGACACTGCGGTTTTGGAAATTGATAAGTTGACGGCGAATCATAGCAGTCCACGCTCCAAAAGCATCTCGGCACAAAGGTAGGAAACGTCCTCGAAGGACTTGTTGCGAATATCAAGGGTAATATCGGCGGCCTGGCGATACAGCGGACGACGATGCTCAAACAGGCGCGCAGCATGCTCGGGCGAGCGGAAATCGGGCCGGGTATCGGAGCGACGAATCTGACGCAACGAGTCCTCAAAGTCGCCTTCGAGGTACACACACGTACCCATCTCGTGCATCAGTTCAATGTTCACCGGCGTCTCGACGATGCCACCTCCGCACGATACCAGCAGGCTGCGCTCGCTTTGAAGCGAACGGAGTGCCGAGGTCTCGAGCTCCCGAAAACGATCCTCGCCCTCGGTCTTAAAAATCTCGGTCACCGACTTGCCGCATCGACGCACAACCAAACGATCGGTATCGATGAATCGACGCTTGAACATAGTGCCCACGTTGCGCGCAAGCGTCGACTTGCCCGCGCCCAAAAAGCCGATAAAGAAGATATGGTCGCAGCCGTGTTTGATGTGCTTAGACATGGCGAAACCTATTCCTCGCAGGGAAGGTCGCGCAGGGCCCGGCGCTCAAAGATACGGAAGATCTGCGTGTACCACAGGTCCTGAGTTGCCTGCGGCTTGACCAGAATAGTGTCAACGCCGGCAAAGTTACCGCTCCACACGTCCGTGTAAAGCTGATCGCCGATCAGCACGGCCTCGTCGGCCGTGGCGCCCAGACGCTTAAGGCCCGCCTTCAAGGCAAACGGGGCGGGCTTCATGGCGTGGCTAATGGCCTCGAGCCCCAGCTCGCGCGCCGACGCCATAACCTGGTCGCGATGCCAGTTGTTGGACACCATGCACAGCTTAAAGCCCTTAGCATGGGCGGCCTCGAGCCAGGCGGAGACCGCAACGGGTACCTGCTCGGTATCACGCGGCACCAGGGTGTTGTCGCGATCGAGCAGAATGGCGCGCTTGCCGTCGGCCCAGAGGGTATCGAGGCCGATGCGATCGACCGAGGCAACATATCGTTTGGGGCTAAAAATCCTCATGATCAATTCCAAGACTGTTGATGCTCTTCGTAGGTCTTCGAGAAATACTCCTCGTCCTGCGTAATGTAGAAATACAGGTCGTCGGAGTCGGTCGGCTCAAGGGTGGCCTTGAGCGCCTCGAGCGACGGAGAGCAAATGGGCGTGGGCGGGAGGCCCTCGTGCTTATAGGTGTTATAGGGGCTATCGCTCTGCAGGTCGTCGGCGGTAACCTCGCCACCGGTGACGTACATCATGGTCGCGTCGCTGTTGAGGTAACGCAGGCCATCGAGCTTGCCCGCCAGACGGTTGTAGAAGACCGAGGCCACATGCGCGCGCTGGTCGGCGTTGAGGCCCTCGCGCTCGACGATGGAGGCAAGGTTAACGATGTCGTAATCGGACATCTCCACGCCATAGCGCTCCTTGATCTTGGCCTCGCAGCTGGCAAAGTCAAGCGACTTATACTCGGCGTTGAACTGGTCAAGCATGGCGCGAATCACATCATCGACAGACGGATCCTTACCCAGCGAATAGGTCTTGGGAAACAGGAAACCCTCGAGCGAATCGTTCGCGGCGCCCTCAAGGAAGCTATAGTCCTTCACATAGTTGGAGGCCTTTGCCTGATTGAGGAAGTCTTCCTTAGAAATGCTGTCGTACGCCTTGGCCACGCGGTCGGCGACCTGATCGACCGTCAGGCCCTCAGGAATCGTGAGCGCATCGGAGCCCGCATTGGGGCCTTCCATGAGCTGCTGAACGACCTTGGTCGCGTCCATGAGCGTGGTGAACGAATACTTACCCGGCTTGAGCGACATGTCGGCGTTGAGCTTTTTGACCGCCGCGTAATAATCCTTGGGATTCTCGACGATATGGTTCTCGGAGAGAATCGAGGCAATAGTGTCGCCCGAAGCACCATCGGGAATCGTGATAGTAACTTGCTGGCCAGCAGCGACTTTCGCATCCTCACCGCCAAAGAAGCCCTTGACGGCTGGCACGACAAAGAAAACGATAGCGAAAAGCGCAAGCACGGCGACGACGCCACCGATAATCATAGGCACCGGGGAGCTTTTCTTTTGGGTACCACGGCGGGCGTGCGTGTTATAGCTCGAGCGCGTGGCCGGAGCAACGCCGCGCGAGCCATGAGCATGATGTGCGTGGAAGCGTGATTGCGGGGCTTGTCCCTGCGTGCGCTGGGCAGGAGCCTGTTGCTTAAAACGAGCGCCGCCAGCGGGCTGCGCGGGACGAGCGGCGGGCTGTTGAGCAGCACGCTGAGTAGGCTGAACCGAACGCTGCGTCGGCTGCGCGGGGCGCTGACCAGGCTGAGCAGGGCGCGGCGCGGGCTGACCCTGACGACTCTGCTGGCGCGGATCGGAAGCGCTAGACATGCTGAACCTCCTCGTTTTTACGATCGAGCCATGTCTGCAAGAACAGGCTGGCGGCAATCATGTCAATCTTGCCCCTCATCTGCTTTTCGTTAAGCCCCTGCTCTCGCAGGATTCGCTTGGCCTCCTGCGAGGACAGACGCTCGTCCTCAAACTCCAGCGGAAGTTCGAGCTCGTCGGCAATCTTTTGGGCCACGGCGGCAACGCGCTCGGCCTGGCGGCCGGGCTCACCGGCCATGGTCAAGGGACGTCCGCTTACCAGGATATCGGGCTCATAGTCCTCGACCAGGTAGCGAAACGTCTTTGCCATGCCAGTGACCTCGGCAGCAGGAAGCACCTTGACAGGCATCGCCATCTTGCCATCACGGCTCGAGACGGCAATGCCAATCCTGGTCTCCCCTATGTCCAGCGCGAGCGCGACCACAGCGACAACCTAGGTTCTTAGGCGCCGAGCGCGGTCTTGGCGGCCGCGAGGGCATCGGCGATACCGGCAGCGTTCTTGCCACCGGCCTGGGCCATGTTGGGACGACCGCCACCGCGGCCATCGACCAGGCCCGCGATCTGCTTGATCACGTTGCCGGCGTGGAAACCGGCCATCACGGCGTCATCGGAGCCGGCGGCGAGCAGGGCCGGGGTGCCCTTCTCGGTCACGCTGGCGACGACGCAGGCGACGGGGCCGGCGACCTTCTGGTGCACGGTATCCCAAACGTTGCGCAGGTCTGCGGCCTCGAGACCCTGAAGCTCAGCGACAACGAGCTTGTAGCCATTCAGCTCGACAGCGCCGTCGATGGCGCTGGAGATCGCATCGGAGGAGCCACCGGTGAGAGCCTTCTTGAGCTTGTTGGAAGTCTCGCGCAGCTCGGCCTGCAGGTTCTCAACGCGGGCGGGAACCTCGTCGACGCGGCACTTGAGCGCAGCGGCGGCGGCGTCAACGAGCGCCAGGCGGTCGGCCATGTAATCGAGAGCGCCCTTGGAGGTCACGGCCTCGATACGGCGGACGTTCGAGCCCGTGGAGGACTCGGAGATGATCTTGAACAGACCGATCTCGGCGGTGTTGGCGGCATGCGTACCACCGCAGAGCTCGCGGGAGAACGGCTGGTCCTCGGCGCCCACGGAGACGACGCGGACGACGTCGCCATACTTCTCGCCAAACAGTGCGACAGCGCCGCCGGCCTTAGCCTCGTCGATGCCCATGACACGGGTCACGACCGGCTTGGAAGCGAAGATCTGCTGGTTGACCAGGTCCTCGACAGCCTTGAGCTGCTCGGAGGACAGGGCCTCGAAGTGCGTGAAGTCAAAGCGCAGGTGCTCGGGCGTCACCAGCGAGCCGGCCTGGGAGACATGCTCGCCCAGGACCTGCTTAAGCGCAGCGTCGAGCAGGTGGGTGGCGGTGTGGTTGCGGCGCAGGAAACCACGGCGCTCGGCGTCGAGCGCGGCGGTCACGGTAGCACCGACGGTCAGCGTGCCCTCGACAACGTGCGCGACGTGAGCAAACAGGCCATTGTGGTTCTTGGTATCGGAAACGGTCAGCGAAACGCCCTCGGCGGACAGCTCACCGGCATCGCCCTGCTGGCCACCCATCTCGGCGTAGAACGGGGTGCGGTCGAGCACAACCTCGACATCCTCGCCCGCGGCAGCGGACTCGACGGACTCGCCGTTGCGTACGATGGCGACAACCTTGGCGCCCTCGATGACGTCGTTGTCATAGCCGTCGAATTCGGTCGCGGCAACCTTGTCGGAAAGCTCGACCCACACGTCGTTGAAGCTGCCCCAGGCGTCGCCCTTGGCGTTGGCGCGGGCGCGGGCCTTCTGGTCCTCCATGCAGGCGGTGAAGCCGTCCATGTCGACGTCGTGACCGGCGGCGCCGGCGATCTCGACGGTCAGGTCGATGGGGAAACCAAAGGTGTCGTGCAGCTTAAAGGCAACGTCGCCCGGAAGGATGGCGCCGTCGGCGAGTGCGGCCAAGGCCTCATCCAGGTAAACGCGGCCGTTGTCGAGCGTCGTGGAGAAACGCTCCTCCTCGGAGGCGACGATGCCCTTGACGAGCGCGACGTTCTTGAGCAGCTCGGGATAGGCCTCGCCCATCTGAGCATTGACTTCGTCGATAAACTTGGTCAGGAAAGCGCCCTCGATGCCCAGCAGGCGACCGTGGAACACGGCACGACGGAGCAGGCGGCGAAGGACGTACTCGCGGCCCTCGTTACCGGGCAGGATGCCGTCCGAGATCATAAAGTCAACGGCACGGGAGTGGTCGGCGATGATGCGCAGGGAGCGGCTGGCGCCGGAGTAATCGTCGGCGTCATAGGTCTTGCCGCTGATCTCCTCACCGAGTTTGATGAGGTGCTGCATCAGATCGCCGTCGTAGTTGGCGGTCTTGTGCTGCATGATGGCGGCCATGCGCTCCAGACCCATGCCCGTATCGAGGTTGCGGTGCGGCAGCTCCGGCATGGAGCCGTCCTCCTGGCGGTCGTACTGGGTAAACACGAGGTTCCAGAACTCAAGGAAGCGGTCGCAGTCGCAGCCGGGCTTGCAGTCAGGGCTGCCGCAACCGACCTCCTCGCCCATGTCAAAGTAGATCTCGGAGCACGGACCGCAGGGGCCGGTGGGGCCAGCGGCCCAGAAGTTGTCGTCCTCGCCCAGGCGGGAGATGTGATCCTCGGCAACGCCCAGAGAGCGCCACACGTCGTGGGTCTCGTCGTCCTCGGTAAAGACGGTGAAGTACAGGCGATCGAGCGGCAGCTTGAACTCCTTGGTGATGAGCTCAAAGGCCCAAGCGCAGGCCTGCTGCTTGGAGACGCCGCCAAAGGAGAAGTCGCCGAGCATCTCAAAGAAGGACAGGTGACGGCCGTCCTCGCCGATGCAGTCGATGTCGTTGGTGCGGACGCACTTCTGGCAGGAGATCGCGCCGATCTCCTTCATGGTCTTCTTACCCTGGTAGTACTCCTTAAACTGGTTCATGCCGGCGTTGGCAAGCAGCAGCGAAGGATCGTCGGGGACGAGGGACGAAGAAGGATAGAGCTTAAGACCGCGCTCCTCAAAGAAGTTGAGGAACTTAGAGCGAATCTCGGCCGTAGTCATTGACGGGTAGTCAGCACTCATAGAGGGAATCTCCTCGGTTTCACATCGAAACAGTTCAAACGTAACGATATTACCATCCCACCGCCCCAGCGCAAAAAAGAGGGCCGCCAAACAGCGACCCTCCAGCGAAAGTGCATGTTATTTAGGACTAAACAATCCTTTGAAAAAATGGGTTTGGTAAAATGCTATATCAGAACCATCCGAAAGGAGCGATCGATGAAAAGCAAACGATTTGTCCTGAATGCACTTCTGGTTGTAGTACTTTTAGCGCTCTTGGCCTTCTCCCAATGGTACGCAAACCAACCAGCATTTGGCTACGTACTGTATGCAGTGACGTCCGGCGACAACGCTTATTGCCCTCTACGCGCAATTGACATTCTCTATTTCTATGTAGCCGGCCCCTTATCAGTCGCTTTGCTCGTGTTTCTTGTTTTTTACAACATCAAGAAACGCTAACAGAGCCTATTTGGAATCCGAATCGTCCATGGAGCCGTCGATGCCGGTTTTGGTGTCGTCATCCGTGTTGGAATCGTCATCTTTGGCGAAGGGATTCTTGAAAAAGCCTGTCGCGTCGGGCTGAAGACCCGAAAGCTTGATCCAGGGATTATCGAGCTCAGGCTTGGGCATAGCCTGAGCCTCGGGCGCGGTCTCGTTGCCGATGAGCTCTGACTCATAGATGAACGTATCGTCTCCAAGCGCGTCATAGGCGGCGACAGGATTGCCCTCGGCATCGCGATACGGCGTGCCCTTAAACACGGCGCCATCATATGCCACGAGCTGGCGACCGGTCTCGTTCTCGAAGTAATACACGAAGATGCCCTTCAGAGCCGCGCACAGCGGAATGGCGATGACCATGCCGATGGGACCCATGAGTGCCGAACCAATAACGAGGGCCGTCAGGCTCATGATAGGATGCACCTGTACCGAGCTCTGCATGACCTTAGGAGAAATGACGTTGTCGGTGACATTTTGTGCCACCATAGTCACGATCAAGGTCCATAACGCCAGCATCGGGCTGAACATAAAGCCGAGCACCGTGGCGATCGCCGCGCTCACCCAGGGTCCAACAACCGGAACCAAGTGCATGATGCCGGTAAAGATGGCCATGAGTGCTGCGTATGGATGGCCAATGAGCGTAAAGCCGATAAAGGCGAGGATGCCACCGCAGATCGACGTTACGACCATGCCACGCATGTAGCCGCCGACCGAGCGCGAAAGAATCGCGACCATAAAACGGTACGAGGTCTCCTTTTCCTGACCAATGATGGTGCAGACCTCGTGGTGCATGCGGGGATAGTCGCAGGCCAACCAATAGGCAAGCACCAAGCCCAGGAAGATGACGAACAGCTGCGAGGCCGTATTGGTAATGAGCGGGAATACACCGCGGCCAAGCTCGGCGGCAATCTGTGAGACATACTTGGACGCCACCGTGACGAGCGAAGAAAGGTTATCGTCCAGATACTCCTTGAGCGGCGTGTTGTTGAGCGTCTTGGCATGCGAGATCATCTCATTGAGGTCGCCACCGGCAACACGAAGCTGCTCAGGCAGGCGGCTCAGGACTTCCATGATCTGACCAAAGAGAATCGGCGACAAGATGCAAACGACGCCGACGAGCACGGCAACGACCACAATAAGCGCGACAAGCGAACCGATGCCGCGATTCACGCCATGGTGCTCGAGCCAATTGGTGATCGGCGACATCACAAAAGCGATGATGGAACTGACAGCGAGAAACTCGATGACCGGCGCCAGGATGCCCATAAGGTTAAAGATGACGGCGGCGATGACAATGCAGCCGACGACGCCCCAAATGCGCAACGTCAAAATACGGGTATCGCGCAGCGTGCGGTCGGTTTGTTGGGGGTGCTCATTCATGAACGAACCATCACTCCGTCGGGGTCGATCTTGTCCTGAATCTTCTTAAGGGTACGGCGCAGCAGGCGCGAGACCTGTACCTGCGAGATGCCCAGCTTCTTGGCGATCTCGATCTGGGTCATGCCCTTCACAAAGCGCAGCTCAATTACCTCGCGCTCGCGCGGCGAGAAATCGCGAATGGCCTCCTCAATCACAAGGCGGTCATCGGTAAAGTCGAGCTCATTGTCATCATCGGCATAGCGGTCGAGAATCGAAGGTGCATCGTCGGAATCGGATGCACCGGGGGCCTCGATGGGCACCGAGGTATAGGCCGAGGACGATTCCATGGCTTCGAGCACCTCGTCGACGGTCACGCCCAGGTAATCGGCGATTTCCTCAACCTTGGGCGAACGCTGTAGCTCGTTGGTGAGCTTATCGGTAGCCTGGTTGACCTTGGCAGAGAGCTCCTGCAGACGACGCGGCACGCGCACGCTCCAGCCCTTGTCGCGGAAATGACGCTTAATCTCACCCAGAATAGTAGGAGTGGCAAACGTCGTGAACTCGAGCCCGCGCTCGGGGTCAAAGCGGTCGATAGCCTTGAGCAAGCCCAGATAGCCGACCTGCAAAAGGTCATCGAGCGGCTCGCCGCGGTTCTTAAATTTGTTGGCAAGAAACCTTACCAGGTTCATATGGGACATGACGAGCTGCTCGCGGGCATCCGGATCACCGGTCTCCTTATAACGACGAAACAGCTCGCGGGTTTTCTCCTTGTCCCAAGCGGTCTTGCCGCTCCGGGAGCGTTCGGTCATATTAGATATCCGCCTTGAGGTCGAGGGAAAGCGTTAGGGGCGCCGTAGTCTTTTCGTAGGAATCGCACACGCTCGCCAAAATGAGCTCGGCATATACGGCAGCCTGGTCATCCTCATCGACAGTCGCCTGATCGCCAAAGGTAAAGGTCATGCCCACGTGAGATTCGTCGACATCGAATTTGATCGAGATATCGTCGGAATCAACAGCCGTACAGCCAAAGATAAAGGCTTCCTCGGCGGCCATGCGAATATCCTCGATGCGATCGACGGACATAGAGCACAGGGCGCCGACGTTGGCGGCCGTCATGCGCACCAGGCGCGCGAGACGCGGATCACCGGCAACGCTCAGCGTAATGGGGCAGGTTGCTTCGCTACTCATCGCAGGACTCCTCGGAGGTCTCGGCGGGCGTATAGGTGTAATACTGAGCAGGCTTGGCAGCGGCCGTCTGAGCCGCATCCGCACCATAGGCGGCCTCGTCCTCAGCATCACCAATCAGAACGCGCTCGGTAGGCTGCTCCGCCTCGGCGGCGGCAGCGGCGAGCTTGCGATCGGCGTCGGCTGCAGGAGCCTTCACCTTATTGAAAAGCTTCTGCACGGCGCCGGCGGCAGAGTCGGTCACACTCGATACGGCATTGCTGGCCTCGGCCACACTGCCCGTAACCTCGGAGATGTCGCGAACCACGGCTTCGACCTCTACGAGATTGGAGGTAAGGGCGTCAACCGCGGTCTTGCTCGACTTGAGCAGCGGCTCCACCTGGGCAAGTGCCGGCGTAAGCTCGTCAACGGCGCCATCGAGCTTTGCCACCACGGGCTGTGCCTCGGCGAGTGTGTTGTTGAGGTCGCTCACCGTCTTGTCGAGCGAGTCGACGACGGTGCGGGTCTTGCGCAGCGTGAGCGCGAGCTCGATAACAGCCCACACACCGGCAATGGCAAGTAGCAGCAGGACAATTTGAATGGGACCCATACAAGCCTCCCAAAGGAATCGAAATACAGACGCTGTTTATGGTACCCCAAAGAAGGGGAAAGTTACCCAAAGGGAATGCGCGAGGCGCCAATGACCTACTTGGGAGCGTTGCCGCTACGGTCGCGCTCGCTTTGCTCCACACGCCACTCTTCCCAACCGCGGCCCGCAGGCTGCCAGAACGCGCCGCGCTCCAGTCCCTCGGGCAAATAGCGCTGATCGACCCAGCCTTCGGGATAATCATGCGGATACTTATACACACCGTATTCGTCGCTGCCCGGGCGATGACGGTCGCGCAGATAACTCGGCACCTCGCGCAGCCCACTTGAATGGATATCTGCCAGCGCTGCATCGATCGAAGCCTCGCACGCGTTGGATTTAGGCGCCAGGCAAACATAGAGCGCAGCCTGAGCCAGGTTAATGCGACATTCGGGATAGCCAATGACCTCGGCTGATTTAAACGCAGCATGTGCCACCAAGAGCGCCTGCGGATCGGCGTTGCCGACGTCCTCGGAAGCGTGGATCATAATGCGGCGCGCAATAAACTTGGGATCCTCCCCAGCATCGATCATGCGTGCAAGCCAATAGATCGTGGCATCGGGGTCGCTGCCGCGCATAGACTTGATAAACGCACTGATGATGTCGTAGTGCATGTCGCCGTTTTTGTCATACGAAAAACCACGACGAGGGTTGGCAATCTTAACATCATCCACGGTGATGGGGTAACGCTCCCCCGCCGCCGGCGCTGGCGCTCCCTCGGTATCGGGACGCGTGACGGCAATCTCGCTCGCAAGCTCGAGCGTCGTGAGCGCCGAACGAGCGTCGCCGGCGGCCAGCGTGCAGATGGACTTAACCGTATCCTCATCGGCCGAGAACTTACCGTTCAGACCCTGCGGTGCCTCGAGCGCACGCTCAATGAGTGTGGCTATATCCTCGTCTTTAAGATGCTCAAGTTCCACCACGCGACCGCGCGAGAGCAACGCCGAGTTGACCTCGAAGTACGGGTTCTCCGTCGTGGCGCCAATCATAATGACGGTACGGTTCTCAACTGCATGTAGCAGAGCATCCTGCTGCGACTTGGAGAAGCGATGAATCTCGTCGATGAACAAGATGGTGCGGCGGTCGTAGGTATTCAGGCGCGTCTTGGCCTCGTCAATCACGCGACGCAGATCCTTCACGGTACCCGTCACGGCGCTGACCTCGACAAACTCGCTCTTGGTATGGTTGGCAATGATATGCGCCAGCGTCGTCTTGCCCGTACCGGCCGGCCCATACAGAATCACGCTCGATAGCACATCATGCTCGATGGCCGCACGCAGCCACGAGCCCTTACCGACGGCCTTTTGCTGACCCACGTACTCGTCGAGCGAATTGGGGCGCATGCGCACCGCGAGCGGCGCATTTTTAAAGGAACGCTCGCGCGTCGAGGCAGAAAATAGGTCGTCCATAGCCATCCCATGCATCAATCAAAAGCTTTGTTCGTCAACAGTATACCGGATATATACGAACTACCGTTCGTTAATATAGGTACGTTGCGGAAACTTTAATCCCGGGAACAGCTTGCTCGTGAGCTCGCAGAAATAGCCGTCCGTCATGCTCGCGATGTAATCCACCACCGCTTGATCCTTGTCATCCTGCCAGGCATAGGTACGGTCGTAGTAGGAAAGCTGCTGCTCAATGCGAGAAATGTGGTGCTTAAAGATGTACGAGGACTCGTCACCTTCGTTTATATCCTGCAGGCAACGGTCGTAGAGCTTTTCGAACGCCTCGCGCAGCTCCGCTTCGGAGTCGCCTTCGATGCCGCCCTTGCTATAGATCTTTACGTAGTTCTCGCGCTTGGCTCGGCGGATTTCCTCAAACAGCTCCTCACTCATCTCGATGCGCGGCTTGCCATAGCTGTGCTCAACGATATCGATGGAGGCATGCGTAAGGATCCAGCTGTTGTATGCCCCACCCAGCCCATCGTCAAACGCGTCGGGCGCCAGCAGGCCCGCCGCAATGGCGTCTTGGCGATCGCGCCCAACGTAGGCAAGGATATCCGAGATGCGGACCACGCAACCTTCGAGCGTCATGGGACGCAGGTGCTCAATTGCGCTATAGCCCTTGGCAATGCAGTCCTCAACCGTCTGATCGAACTGGTCAAAGGAACCCATGCCCGAGAGCTCAAACACACGTTGCTCGTACTCGCCGTTATGGCACAAGACGCCATCGAGCGTCTGGAGCGACACGTTGCGGCCATACAGCGCATCGAGCATGCGGACCGACTGCACGTTATGGAAAAAGTAGCGGCCGGTACGCTCGTGATAGATATCGTTGAGAAAGCGCTCACCGGCATGGCCGAAAGGCGTGTGTCCCAAGTCGTGGCCCAGGCCAATCGCCTCGATCAGATCGCAGTTGAGCCCCAGAGCGCGACCGATATCGCGTGCGATACGCGAGACAAGCTGCACGTGCAAACCGCGGCGAGACAGGTCGTCGTTACTACGGAAGCTAAAGACCTGCGTTTTGCCTGCATAGCGGGTGTACGCCGGAAGATGAAGAATCTTTTCGGTATCGCGCATAAACGCCGGACGCATGAGCGTGCCTTTGTCGGCAGCGCGATCAATACGACGAACGACCTGGTCGTCGTTGCAACGATACGGGTTGACGGTACCCGAGTCGCGGTCAGCGGCAATGCGATCGACCAGCTCGGGCGACAACGCCGAGGGAATACGGTCCATGCGCGCCTTAATGACGGCCGTTTCTTGATTAGTTGCCATGGCATGCTCCTTAAGAAGGATGCGCAATCGGTTACAATGTGCAGCCCACGACCTCGATTATGGCAAATATCGGCACCAAAAATGGCAGCAATGGCAGGGAGCGCGATTTTGTGAAGAGGCAGGAGAGGGCCAGGGCCAGGAGCGCGACGGCAAATGCCACGATGCCGCCCAGAGGGTCGAGCGTGCAAAGCGCGAAGAGCGCCTTGACGTCCCCCATGCCGATGCCGGGGGCTTGACGGAGGTGCCGCCAGAGCGACTCAGTGAGCACAAGGGCAAGGTAGACGATGACCGCAAGACCGGCGTGGTCAAGCGCCGTATTAACACCTTTGTCGAGCCAAACGCCTGCTAACGACGCCACGGCACACGCGCCGGCAAGCTCATTGGGAAAGCGTCGCTCACGGGCATCAACCACCGCACCGGCAAAGATGCAAATCCAAAATGGGATGTAGGGCATCGTGCACCTCCTTGGGCAGCTACTCGAAAGCAAAAACCACCACAAAGGTGCCTGTCCCCTTTGTGGTGGTTTTGGTGGTGGTTATTTGGCGCCTTGCATGACCTCGTCGAGGGTAACGTTGACGGCGTGCTGCGTCGGGACCCAGTCGACCTTCAGGAACAGGGCTGCCACCGTGATGGGAATATAGCTGAACATAAAGATCGGGAAGGTAAACAAGTTGGTCACCAAACGCCACTTTTGCGCGCAGTGAATGTGCTTGTACTCGAAGATGGTCGTGAGTAGCGCCAGGATAAAGAAGGTCTGGTACATCATCACGAAGGTCATAATGAGCGAGGCGGCACAAGCCTGCATCTCGACCTCGGTGGCCAAGAAGCCGTGCGAAAGCCCGCCCACGATGAGGAAGGTCGCGTTGGCAAGCATGGAGATCAGGGACAGCAGCATGCCCGGAGCGATGGTCATAAACATGTCATATGCGGCAAAGCGATGATAGCGGAATGTCGATTTGACAAGATGCTTGCCATAGGTAAAAAAGACCTGGTAGAAGCCCTTGGTCCAACGCATGCGCTGCTTCCAGGACGCCTTAAACGTCACCGGCTGCTCGTCAAAGAACTCCGCCGGCGCATAACCGATGCGGATGCCGTGAATGGCGCAGAACGTGGTGAACTGGATATCCTCGGTCAGCGTATGAAACTGCCAACCGTGCATGCCCTCGATAACGCTGGCGGAGATGAGGTAGCCCGAACCCGAGACGGCGCAGGACGTCTTGCAGATATTACGCGCGTTGTTAAGGAAGCGGGCCTCGCGCAGATACCAGGTGGCGTTGGCAGACGAAATCCACGAGCTGCCAAAGTTCTTGGAATTGCGATAGCTCGTGACCACATGGAAGCCCTGGTCAAAGGCATCATTCATCTTGGAGACGTAATCGCGGGAGATAACATTGTCGGCATCGAAGATAAAGTAGCCCTCAAACGTATCGGGATACTCGTTGAGAATGCGATCGAAACCAAAGTCCATGACCCAGCTCTTGCCCTTGCGGGCCAGGTCATTGCGCTCGTAAACAATGGCACCGGCCTCGCGCGCGAGCTGCGCGGTGTTGTCGGTGCAGGCGTCGGCAACGACAAAGACCTCAATGAGCTCGGACGGATAGTCCTGATCCTTGATGGAGCGTACGAGGTTGGCGATCACGGCTTCCTCGTTATGCGCCGCGATAAAGAAGGCATAGCGGTGGAGTTTTTTGGCCTTGGGAGGCGCGACCTCGCCACGAAGAGCGCCGATAACAAAGAAGACCACCTGGTACAGAAAGCAGACCGTGAGCAGCGTGACGACAATCTGGTTGAAAATCACGATGGGTGTGTTGGTTTGTAAAAAGGCGAGCATGCAGGCTCCCAGGAACGCATTACGTAAACAATCGTATATCTTACCGCAGGCTTACCGAGTTCAAGAAACCACCTAATACCGGCTAGGCTTCGAGAAGGCCAAGCTGCGGGACGATGTCGTCGCCGGCGTCGGTGCGGCCAAGCGAGCGCGGGGCCAGGTCGTCAAGAACCGCAGCGAGATCCCACGGCAGCTCGTCGCGGCATTCGATGCGCTCCCCCGTCACGGGATGGTCGAATGCGACGCGCCAGGAATGAAGGAATTGCCTGGTCAGACCCTGATCGGCGCGTGCATCGCACTTGCCGTAGAGCGGATCGCCCACGCAGGCGTGGTTGATATGGCGCATATGCACACGAATCTGATGCGTGCGACCCGTAAACAGGTGGCACTCGACGAGCGTGTAGCCGTCGTCTAAACGCGTGGAATCGAAGCGCTCGAGGACCTTAAAGGTCGTAATGGCCTGGCGCGCGAAAGGATCGTCCGAAACCGCCATCTTGACACGGTCGCGCGTCGATCGGGCAATGCCGGTGTTGATGGTGCCCTCGTCCATGGCGATGTGCCCGTGAACAAGTGTGATATAGCGACGGTCGAGCGTACGTGTACGGATAAGATTTTGGAGCGCACGCTGGGTGTCGTCGTCCTTTGCCGCAAGCATGAGACCCGAGGTATCGCGATCCAAGCGATGCACAATACCGGGGCGGTCCTCGCCCTGCACGGTGCCCAGATGGTCGATACCGCAGTGATAGACCAGGGCATTCGCGAGCGTACCGCCCTCATGACCATGCGCAGGATGGCACACCAGGCCGCGCTGCTTGGAGAGCACAATGAGATAATCGTCCTCATAACGAATGTCGAGCGGGATGGCCTCGGGAATCACATCGGTGGGATCGTGCGGCTCGGGCAGGTCGACCGAAATGCGGTCACCGGAGCGCACGGCGTACTTTTTGGACAGGCAGGTCTCGCCATTGACTACTACGGCACCGCCCTCAATCAGATGCGCGCAGGCAGAGCGCGTAGGGCAGCCGTCATTGGCGCCCAGATAGGCGTCAAGACGCTGACCAGCGGCATCGTCGGCAACAAGAATATGAATGTCGGCCATTAGCGCTCGTTCCTTTCGCGAATCTTGCGGGCACGCTCCCCGCGTTGCTGGGCCTTGCGCTTAGCGCGGGCCTCGTCACGGGCGTTAAGCTCGGCGGTCGCATCGACCTCACGGGCAGCGGGGCTCAAGAACATGTAGCCGAAGAGGGCGAGCACGACGCCCAAGGTAATGCCGATATCGGCCACATTGAAAACGGGGAAGTCGATGAAGGTGGTGGCAATAAAATCGGTCACGAAGCCAAAGGCCAAACGATCGATAGCGTTGCCGATAGCACCGCCCGCAACCATCGCCATGCCCACAACCTCAAGATGGGCGAGCTGGGGTGCGCGAACGAGGTACACGACAATAGCGATAATGACCGCCAACGCCAGCACGGCAAACGCGATGCCATGCCCCTCACCCATACTAAAGGCAGCGCCGATATTGCGGACAAACATAAAGTCGATGACACCGGGGATGACAGTCACATGCAAAGCTTCGCCCACGGCACGAACCGCAAGCTTGGTCAGCTGGTCAACAAGCAGCACAACGAGCGCCACCCCACCAGCAACACCCAACCGCCAACGCAAAGGCGGCGTCATATCCCCAGTACGACCCAAATCAATCCCCTACCCTCAGATAATCAAATTCCGTTTACGCAATAATCCATCTTATATTGCCATAAGCAGAACGCACGACATATCCACCAACGCAAGCGAAATAACCAGCTAAAAACGAAAGCGGCATTCCGAAAAACAGAATGCCGCTTGGACGTGACAAAAGTTGACGTTGGGGACGTTCTTGTTTGACAGTCGTTTAAGAACGTCCCCAACGGCTAGTTCAGCGCCTCCGCGCAGCGCTTGCAGATATGCGCATGGCCGTTGTACTCGCCGACGGTGGTGCGGTAGTTCCAGCAACGGTCGCAGCACTCGCCCTCGGCAGCCTCGATAGCAACGGAAAGCTCCTCGCCCTGCGTCAGCTCAACATCGGAGACGATGTAGAACTCGGCCAGGTCGACGGCCTTGTCGCCGGTCAGGAGCGCGTACATCTCGGCGGGAACGACCGCCTTGACGCGGACCTGCTGGCTCTTGGTGAAGGTGCCGGCAGAACGGGCATCCTCAAGGGCCTTCGTCACGGCGCTACGAAGCTCGAGCGAAGCCTCGAGCACGCCCTCAAACTCATTGGCCTCGTCGACCGTAATGGGCGACTTGTACCAATCGAGCAGCGCGGCGTACTTCTGGTGATCGACGCAGCCGGCGGGCGCATAGGCCATGGCCTCGTCGACCGTGTAGGACAGGATCGGCTGCAGGTCGCGCATGAGCATCGAGAAGAGCTCGGCAAGCACGGTCTGGGCGCTGCGGCGCTCGAGCGAGCCGGGCTTCTCGCAGTACAGACGGTCCTTCAGGGCGTCGAGGTACACGTTGGAGAGCTCGGTAACCACGAAGTCGTAGAGCGCACGGTAGGCGCGCGGGAACTCGTAGCTGGCGTAGGCGTCGTCGACCTCGGCCTGGACCTGAGTCAGGCGGGCAACCATGAGCTTGTCGAGCGGCAGCAGGTCGGCAAAGGCGACGCCGTCGGTCTCGGGCTCAAACTGACCCTCGAGCTCGGAGAGCAGGAAGCGCAGCGTGTTGCGGAAACGACGGTAGGCATCGGACGTACGGGCAAGGATCTCGTGGTCGATCGACACGTCGGAGCTGGTATCGACGGACGCAACCCACAGACGGATGATGTCGGCGCCCATCTCGTCGCAGACCTTGTTGGGGTCGATGACGTTGCCGAGCGACTTGGACATCTTGCGGCCCTGGCCGTCGAGGGTGAAGCCCTGCGAGACGACTGCCTTGTACGGGGCGTGGCCGTTGGCACCCACCGAGGTGAGCAGCGAGCTCTGGAACCAACCACGATGCTGGTCGGAGCCCTCGAGATACACATCCGCCGGGTACTCAAGCTCGGGGCGGTACTCGCAGACGGCCTTCCAAGACACACCGGAGTCCCACCACACGTCGAGGATGTCCTTATCGGCCTTGAGGTGATGGCCGCCGCACTTGGGGCAGACGCAGGCCTCGCCCAGGTAGCTCTCGGGAGCATCGGTGAACCAGGCGTCGGAGCCCTTCTCGTGGAAGAGCTTGATGACGGCGTCGAGCGTGGCGTCGTTCATGACCTTCTCGCCGCAGTCGGCGCAGGTGTAGCTCGGGATAGGCACACCCCAGTTGCGCTGACGGCTGATGCACCAGTCGGGACGCTGCTCGACCATGGCGCCGATGCGGTTGGCCGCGTGGGCCGGATACCACTTGACGTTCTCGCGAACCTCTTTGCCAGCCTGCTCGCGCAAGCCGGTCTTGTCCATCGAGACAAACCACTGGTCGGTAGCACGGAAGAGCACCGGGTGCTTGCAGCGCCAGCAGTGCGGATAGCTGTGCGTGATCTTTTTCTCGAGGACCAGGGTACCGCGCTCGCGCAGGAACTTGATGATGTGCGGGTTGGCCTCGTCGGTATCCATTCCGCTGAAGGGGCCACCGGTACCAAACTCCTCGCCGGTGTAGAACTTGCCGTCGTCATCGACCGGCATGCAGATGTCGGTGATGCCCTCCTTGAGGCAGGCAAAGTAGTCGTCGACGCCGTGGCCGGGCGAGTTGTGGACGATACCGGTACCGTCATCGACACCGACGTAATCGGCCAGCAGCGCCACGCCCTCGACACCGTCAAAGATCGGCTGCTTGTAGTGGATATGATGGAAGGTCTCGGCGGGAACCACGTAGGGCTTGCCGTCGACCATGACCGGGGTGTACTCCCAGCCAAACTCCTCGCAGCACTTGGGAGCCAGGTCCTCGAGCATGACCTCGGCGCGGCCGTCGTGCTCAACGGCGACGTAGGCGGCGCCGGGCTTGAGGGAAACTGCCTGGTCGGAGGGGATGGTCCACGGCGTGGTCGTCCAGATGATGAAGTCAACCGGGCCGTCGAAGTTCTCGAGGCCGGCGGGCTTGGAGGTCATCTCGAAGCGCACGAAAATGGACGGGCTCGTCTCGTCGGAGTACTCAATCTCGGCCTCGGCGAGTGCGGTGTGGCAGTGCTTGCACCAGTGGACGGGCTTGTGACCGCGATAGATCATGCCCTTGTCGAACATGGCCTTGAAGACCTCGATGTCGGCGGCGTCATGCTGGTGATAGAGCGTCAGATACGGGTTGTCCCAGTCGCCGAGCACGCCCAGGCGACGGAAGCCGGCCTTCTGCAGCTCGATGTTCTCGACAGCGAACTTATTGCAAAGCTCGCGGATCTTGGCCGTGGAGGTCTGGTTGAACTTCTCGGTGCCGAGCTTCTCTTCGACCTTGTGCTCAATCGGCTGACCGTGGCAGTCCCAACCGGGGACATAGGGAACTTCGCAGCCCTGCATCATCCAGTAACGGTTGATCATGTCCTTGGAGATCTTGTTCATGGCGTGGCCGATGTGGATCGGGCCGTTGGCGTACGGAGGGCCGTCGTGCAGCACGAACTTCTTGTGACCCTCGTTCTTCTTTAGAACTTGCTCGTAGACCTTGTTGTCCTGCCAGTCCTTGAGTCGCTTGGGCTCGGACTTGGAAAGACCGGCACGCATGGGAAATCCGGTTTTGGGCAGATTCATCGTCTGCTTGTACTCGTTTGCCACGGTACCCCTTTCTTGTCATGGGCGCGCACGCCCTCTGGGCACCAAAAAAGCGCCCGTCCCTACAAGCTGGGACGAAGCGCCACAAAACGGACAGTCTGTCCGTAAAAGCTCTTCGCTTAACCACCCAGCTTAGATGCCCTCGCTCGCGTCACCGCGCGCTCGCATCCGTTACTCGGCTGGTCTGTATCGACGACCATCTCGGCGATGTCTACTAAGACGAACCTGCGCGGCACGTCCGTTGGGACCGCAGCTCCGGGGTGATTTTCATCGGTCGCATGCACGGGTTCTCAGCGCTCCCCGCTCTCTGTAGCATGCGGACGGCCGACTACTCGTCCCCATCAACGCTTATGCGGAGTATGCTAGCACGTTCAGCGCCGGCGAAAAACCCTCAACACTGGTTTTATACGTTCGAAATTTCTCGCGGCTGTGGACCTTCTCTTGGAGCAAAATACCTGAAAGCACTTTATCGAACGAAAGAAGGTTGCTATGCGCACGATTGGAATGAGCGACTACACCGTTGGCGAGGATTGCTTTGACGAGCTGCCCGGCGCGCTGGCCGAGTACGGCGCGAAGAAGGTCGCGATCATCGGTGGCAAGCGGGCACTGGCCGCAGCACTTCCCGGTATCGAAGCTGCGCTGGCGGGTACCGACGTCGAAATTCTCGAGACGCGCGTCTACGGCACCAACAGTACGCGTGCCAATATCGCCAAGGTCGTGAATTCCCCTGCCTGCCAGGAGGCTGATGTTCTTATCGCCTGCGGCGGCGGCAAGGCGCTCGACACCGTCAAGACGGCGGCCATCGAGCTCAAGAAGATCGTCTTCACTGTCCCGACGATCTGTTCCAACTGCTCCGCCGCGACCGCCATTGCCGTCGTGTACAACGACGACGGCTCGCTCGAGGGCTATTCGTACCCCAACCGACCGGCGCACATCTTCATCAACCCCAAGATCATCGCCGAGGCTCCGGCGGAGTACTTCTGGGCCGGCGTGGGCGATGCCCTGTCCAAGCAGCCCGAGGTCGAGTACGCAACGAGCGCCGGTAATTTGGAGCACACCGCCGGTCTTGGCCTGGCGCTCGCCCACACCTGCTCCGAGCCGCTGTTTACTTATGGCGTCCAGGGTCTTGAGGACGTACGCAAGAACCTGTCGAGCGAAGCCGTCAAACAGATCGCGCTCGACATCGTGGTCAACACGGGCTATGTCTCAAACCTGACCAACCAAAACGATTACTACTACAACTCGAGCGTGGCACACGCGTTCTACAATGCGACGTGCAGCATTCCGCGTGAGGGAACCTATCTGCACGGCGAGGTCGTGAGCCTGGGCGTGCTGGTGTTGTTCGCCTACACGGGCGACACCGAGAACCTTAAGCGCTATGCTGCCTTCAACAAGCAGATGGGGCTACCCGTAACGCTTGAGCAGGTCGGACTTTCCGAGGCCGACATCCCGGCCCTGTGCGAAAATGCTCACGCCACAAACGAGTGGAAGCAGGGAAACCCCAAGCCCTTCACCGATGAGAAGTTCGCCGCCGCCATCAAGGCCGCCAACGCCTACGGACACACGCTCTAGCTCTAACCCAAAACCACCACAAAGGGGACAGGCACCTTTGTGGTGGTTTTTTATTGCTCCAACATGCTGGGGTCGAACTCGCTTGCCGGGATCACACGGTAGCCGTGGCGCAGGAGCAGGTCGACGAAAACACCGTTGCCCGCGGTGAGCGTACCGCTAAAGGTGCCGTCGTAGATGTGACCCGCACCACACGAGGGACTGCGGTCCTGCAGGATGCACGCGGCGATCTCTTCCGGACCGCCCGCTTGCTCGCACATATCGAACGCACGTTGAGCGCCTAGGCGAAACTCGCGATCGACTGAGGTGCCCTCGCAGGTAAGGACTTCGCCGTTCACAATCTCGGACGGCTTGCGCGGTGTGGGCAGGCCGCCAAAGACCTCAGGGCATACCAACAGGACCTCGGTCCCCGTGCGCTCGCAAGCCTCGACCAGTTCGCGATGGTAGTTGTCGAGCCCGTTATACTTGCAGCTCTCGCCCATCAAGCAGGCGCTCACCACGATCTTCATATATATCCCTCCCACGTAAAACGCCCCATTTGAGATAGAGACTCAAATGGGGCGTTTTACAATGTGCAACCAGCCTTACTGCTGCTTTGGCATCAGCGGATTCTCACGCGTGAGGAGATTCATAAACTCCTCGCCCGTAATCGTCTCCTTCTTGTACAGATAACGAGCCAGCTCATGGAGCTTGAACTTGTTCTCCTTCAGGATCTGCAGGGCGCGATCGTGCGCATCCTCGATCAGCTTGGCAACAATCGCGTCCACGCGCTCGGCCGTACCGGGGGCGCAGGTGAGCGACGTGTCCTGATTGAGGTACGCATTCTGAACGGTACCGAGCGCCATCATGCCAAACTCGTCGGACATGCCAAAGCGCGTCACCATGTTACGGGCGAGCTTGGTGGCCTGCTCGATATCGTTGGCGGCGCCGGTCGTCATCTCGCCAAAGATGAGCTCCTCGGCCGCACGGCCACCGCAATAGACGGCGAGCTTGTCCAGGACCTCCTGGCGTGTGGTCAGGAAGCGCTCGTCCTCCTCAACCTGCATGGTGTAGCCCAGAGCACCGCTCGTGCGCGGCACGATGGTGATCTTGGTGACCGGCGCAGAACCCTTCTGGCGAGCGGCAACAATAGCATGGCCGATCTCGTGGTACGAAACCACCTGCTTCTCGTGGTCGGACAGCACCGTCGACTTGCGCTGCTGACCGGCGATGACGACCTCCACCGACTCCTCAAAATCGTCCTGCGTGGCGCGCTTGCGACCCTCGCGGACGGCACGCAGGGCGCCCTCGTTGATGATGTTGGCCAGGTCGGCACCCGAGGCACCGGGCG
>OLQJ01000034.1_pt1 | contig 124013 bp, 110 predicted proteins | sample 1673231 | NCBI WGS metagenome assembly OLQJ01 (sample SAMEA3136769, study PRJEB25190) | human gut metagenome | biome: human gut; feature: human-associated habitat; material: faeces | place: Austria | collected 2013
ATCTGAAGCCGCAAGAAAACGTAAATATAATTAATTGTGCGCAAAAATCCCTGGCAGTTCTGTCAGGGATTTTTATCATAATTTGGACAATAATCAGGGGAAGGAAGTAATCTTGAAGGCAGAAAATAACAAAATACTTAAAGAAAAGAAAAACTGGATCCTTTTACTGTTTAAAAAACTGGCAAAGCTGATTTTCAACAGAATCTTTTATGTTGCGGTTGCAATGCTTGTCCAGCTCGGATGGATCTTAATGATGGTACTGCGTCTGGCCGCTTATTCCAGATATATTGATATCGGATTGAGGCTGATAGGTATTGTGCTGGTATTATGGATCCTGAATAAGGAAATAAACCCTTCCTACAAACTGGCCTGGACAATGCTGATCTTGATCCTGCCAATCCTTGGAGTGGTATTATATTTTGTATTTGGACGTTCCAGGATCGCTGCGATCATGCAGCAGCATTTTGAACAGAGGATTGAGGAGAGCAGGGAGTATCTGCGGGATCGGCCACAGACGAGGCAGAAGCTGGAGGCTCTGGATCCCTCGGCTTCGAACCAGTCCAGATATATTTCGGATGTTTCCAGATTTCCGGTCCATGAGAACACAACTGCAGAGTATTTTCAGGTAGGAGACGATATGTTTCCGGTGCTTGTGAGGGAACTGAAACAGGCGAAGAAATATATTTTTATTGAATATTTCATTATCAATGATGGGGTGATGTGGCAGACAATCCTGAATATTCTGGAAAAGAAAGCTGAGGAGGGTGTGGATGTGCGCCTGATCTATGACGGATTTGGCTGTCTTACAACACTTCCCCATAAATATTATGAAGAGCTTCAGAAAAAAGGAATCAAATGTCAGGTATTTAATCCTTTCCGTCCCATTTTGAATATTATCCAGAATAACCGGGATCACAGGAAGCTCTGCATCATTGACGGATGGGTTGGATTTACGGGAGGCATCAATCTTGCAGATGAATATATCAACCAGAAAGAGCGTTTCGGACACTGGAAGGATACCGCTGTTATGCTCAAGGGAGAAGCTGTCTGGAATATGACGGTAATGTTTCTCCATATGTGGGCGGTGATCGGCAGATCTGAAGAAAGTATTGATTATGAAGCCTATTTTCCCCACAGATATCATGAGGGAGAATTTGAGAGTGACGGATTTGTCCAGCCGTTCTGTGATACACCTCTGGATGAGGAGGTTGTCGGTGAAGATGTATATCTGAACATTATCAACAAGGCAAAAAAATATGTATATATCTGTACTCCCTATCTGATCATAGATAATGAGATGATGACTGCCCTCTGTCTGGCAGCCAAAAGCGGGGTGGACGTGCGTATTATGACGCCGGGAATCCCTGACAAGAAGCTGGTATTTATCCTTACCCAGTCCTATTACAGGCAGCTTCTGGAAGCCGGTGTAAAGATTTATGAATATCAGCCCGGTTTCCTTCACGCAAAATCCTTTGTGAGTGATGATGAGATTGGAGTTGTGGGAACCATCAACCTGGACTATCGAAGTCTTTATCTTCATTTTGAGGATGGTGTATGGATCTACAGAAACAGAGTAATACAGGATATAAAAGATGATTTTATCCAGACTATGGAATATTGCAGGCAGATAGAACCGGAATTCTGCCTGAACAGAAATATAGGGCTGCGTATCATGCAGAATATTTTCCGCGCATTTGCGCCGCTGATGTAAAATGAGCACTGAAAATCGTATTTTTATGGTTTTCAGTGCTTTTTATCTGATTATGATCAGGTATCGGATTGGATTAAGATGCATTATTTTATTGGATTGCTATATAATGAATAAAGAAAGTAGTCTTAGAGCGTGTCTGAAAAAGGCTTTCTGCAAGATGTGCGTCACAATTTGTGGGATATTTTGCCCGGATGAGGGCGCCGTAGCGGGCTACGGCAACTGAATTCGGGTGAAATATCCCGCAAAGTGGGGCGTGCAGATTGCGGGAATGATTTTTCAGACACGCTCCAGAGCGTGCGCCGGCAGCCTGCCGGTACATTGATCGGAGAGAGAATATGCGAAAAAAATGGATCTCCATAATATGCGCTGTGATCATCATGGTCTGCACTATCATTACCCCTGCTTATGCCGCCGGAATCTTTTTGCCCGAGGAAAGCAATACCAGACAGGCAGAATCCACAGATCTTATTGAAGCACCATCAGGAATCTTAATGGAAGCGCAGACAGGAACAGTCGTTTATCAGAAGGATGCGGATACCAGACGAAGCCCTGCCAGTATCACGAAGATCATGACTCTGATCCTGATCTTTGATGCTCTGGATAAAGGCAGCCTGAAAATGGACGACACAGTCACAACCAGTGCACATGCAAAGTCAATGGGCGGTTCTCAGGTGTTTCTGGAGGAGGGGGAAATCCAGACAGTGGAAACCCTGATCAAATGCATTGTAATTGCGTCAGGAAACGATGCCAGCGTAGCAATGGCAGAGCATATCTGTGGCAGTGAACAGGAATTTGTCCGCCACATGAATGAACGGGCAGAAGGACTTGGGATGAAAAATACTCATTTTGAAGACTGCTGTGGTCTGACAGAATCTCCCGATCATTACACAACAGCCAGGGACATTGCCATCATGAGCAGGGAACTGATCACAAAATATCCGAAAATTCTGGAATATTCTTCCATATGGATGGAAAATATCACCCATGTGACCAGGCAGGGGACAAAAGAATTCGGACTTACCAATACCAACAAACTGATCCGCAGCTATGAGGGCTGTGTCGGTCTGAAGACAGGAAGCACCAGCATTGCAAAATACTGCCTCAGCGCAGTTGCCAAAAGAAATGACATTACTCTGATCGCAGTAGTGATGGCAGCCCCGGACTATAAAGTGCGATTTAAAGATGCAGCCTCCATGTTAAATTATGGATTTTCAAAATGCAGCCTGTACATAGATAAGAAAATGGAAGCTCTGCCTGAGATCCCGGTCAGAAATGGAAAGAAAAAGACGGTTTCCCTGGTTTATGAAGAACAGTTCCACTATCTGGATACCACAGGACAGAATATCGGGAATGTAAAAAGAAAGCTGAGAATCCACAGGGAAGTAAAGGCCCCGGTGAAAAAGAACACCCTGGCAGGGGAGATGATCTATTCCGTCGATGGGAAGGAACTGGGAAGAGTGCGGATCCTTTACGGGGAAAATGCAGGAAAAGCCACATATCCGGACTGCCTGAAAAAAGTCTTCATGAGATTGTAAACAAAAAGTATTTTGGACAATTCTATAATTTTTTGACAAAGGACAGCAATCCGATGTATAATAAAATCCAAATGGGTATTGAGGGAAATAAAAAACAAAAGGAAGGTACTATATTAATGAAAGAAATCCGTACAGAAGATGCCGTAGGGCACATTTTATGCCATGACATCACACAGATTATCAAAGATGTAAAAAAAGGGGTGCTTTTTAAGAAAGGTCATATTGTCAGAGAAGAGGATATTCCTCTGTTACTCTCTGTAGGAAAAGAACATTTATATGTGTGGGAGAAGAAAGAAGGAATCCTTCATGAGAATGAAGGCGCAGAGATCCTTTATAAGATCTGTGCCGGAGATTCGGACACCATGCATGGTTCTGATATAAAAGAGGGAAAAATCGAGCTGATCGCAGACATTGACGGAGTGCTTAAGATACGCAGAGAAGCTCTGCTGGCTGTCAACTCGCTTGGAGAGATGATGATCGCATCCCGCCATGGAGATTTTCCTGTAAAGAAGGGCGACAAACTGGCAGGAACCAGAATTATCCCTCTGGTGATCGAGAAGGAGAAAATGGATCGTGCAGCAGAGGTGGCAGGCACAGAGGCGATCTTTTCCATTCTGCCATATAAGAAGAAAAAGGTGGGTATCGTAACAACAGGAAGTGAAGTGCAGAAAGGTCTGATCACTGACACCTTCACTCCTGTACTGAGAGATAAATTTGCAAAATTTCCATCAGAGGTCATCGGTCAGACAAAACCGGGTGATGATATGGAACAGATAACAGCCGATATCCTGAAATTTATCGAAGAGGGAGCCGATATGGTAGTCTGCAGCGGTGGAATGAGCGTAGATCCGGATGACAGAACTCCGGGTGCGATCAAAGCAACAGGAACCCGCATCGTATCCTACGGTGCACCCGTACTTCCGGGAGCTATGATGCTGGTTTCCTATTATGAGAAGGACGGCAGGCAGATACCGATCCTTGGGCTTCCGGGATGTGTTATGTATGCAAAGAATACCATCTTTGATCTGCTTCTGCCGAGACTGATGGCAGATGATGAGATCACATTATCAGAGATTAACCAACTTGGAGAGGGTGGACTCTGCCTGAACTGTGATGTCTGTACATTCCCGAACTGCGGATTCGGAAAATAATATCCCGCAGAATGCGTTGTCAGACACAAAGTGAACATAAAGGGAAAAGAAAACTTGCATGAAAAGATTTAAAACCGTACATTATACAATCCATTCTAACAAAATAAAGGATGCGAGAGGCATCAGATTTGCGGTGCTCGCAGATCTTCATGGCATGGAATTTGGCCCTGATAACAGAAAGCTTCTGGAGATGATCCACCGGTACAGACCGGATGGGATTCTCATTGCCGGTGATATGATCGTGAGAAATGATCCTGCTTCTTTAAAGACTGCATCATCTCTTCTGAGGAGTCTTGCTCAGCAGTATCCGGTTTATTATGCATTGGGAAACCATGAATATAAGCTGTACAGGACAGATCCTCAGGAGAACTGTATAGCAGCCCGATATCAGGAATATGAAAAGGAGCTGAAGACAGCCGGGATCCATATCCTGCATAATGAATCCTGCAGTCTGCAGGTGGGAAAAACCAGCCTTACTGTCTATGGTCTGGAAGTACCTCTGATCTATTATAAAAAGCCATTTTCTCCACAGCTTAAAAGAGAGGAAATCAGGGAACTGATCGGAGAACCATCTTCCGATTCCCTGAATATTCTTCTGGCCCACAGTCCCAAATATGGAGATACTTATTTTGACTGGGGGGCTGATCTGATCCTGAGCGGGCATTATCATGGGGGGATTGTAAGACTTGGCAGGCACAATGGGCTGCTTTCCCCACAGCTTCATCCATTTCCGAAGTTCTGCTGCGGAGATTTCCACAGGAAGGAACAGCATATGCTGGTAAGCGCAGGAGCAGGGGAACACACCATACCTGTAAGGATCCATAATCCCAGGGAATTGCTGATGGTGGATCTGAAACCGAATGACTGAGAATATTGTTACTGTCTGCTGACTGTATGGCAGCGAAATATTTACTTGAAAAGGAAAAGACTGTGCTATGGGAATTCCGGTAAAGCTGGAAGTATTTGAAGGTCCTCTGGATCTCTTACTGCACCTTATCGAAAAAAATAAAATAGATATCTATGATATCCCCATCGTGGAGATCACAGATCAGTATATGGAATACATCCATGCCATGGAGCGGGAAGACCTTGGTGTTATGAGCGAGTTTATGGTTATGGCAGCCACATTGCTGGATATCAAGTGTAAAATGCTTCTCCCGAAAGAAGTCAATGAGGAGGGAGAAGAGGAAGATCCAAGAGCGGAACTGGTGGAGAAACTTCTGGAATATAAGACGTATAAGTTTATGTCCTATGAGTTGAAGGACAAGATGGACGATGCGGCAAATGTATTCTTTAAAGAGCCCACTCTTCCCGATGAGGTACTGCAGTACAGAGAGCCTGTAGATCCAAAGGAACTTCTGGCAGGTCTCACACTGGAGAAGCTGAATGCAATCTACAAGTCCATCATCCGCAGGCAGGAAGACAAGGTCGATCCTATCCGAAGCAAATTCGGAACCATCGAGAAGGAAGAGGTCAGTCTGTCTGATAAGATGATAGAGATCAAAGATTTTGCCCGTACCCATCGGAAATTCAGCTTTCGAAATCTCCTGGAGAGTCAGTGCTCGAAAGTACAGGTGATCGTCACCTTTCTATCCATACTGGAACTGATGAAAATGGGACATATCCATGTGGAGCAGGACGGGCTGTTTGACGATATCTCTGTTGAAGTACAGACAGACCCGGATACATGGAAGAATCTTACAGAATTTGCGGAAGATGAACCATAGAATACAGAGATCAATATGTAATAAAAGGAATGAGGAAGACTGAGTGAAGATTAAGGAGACAGAAGCTGCGATAGAAGCAATACTTTTTGCAATGGGCGGTTCCGTAGAACTGCCCCGGATCGCCAGAGCCATCGGTGTGGACGAGAAGACAACAGGAAGGATCATCCGCAATATGATGGACCGTTATCAGGAAGAGAACAGAGGCATCCAGATCATAGAGCTGGAGAATTCTTTCCAGATGTGTACAAAGAAGGAATATTATCAGTATCTGATCAATATTGCCCTGCATCCTCAGAAGCCGGCATTGTCAGATGTTATGCTGGAAACCTTATCCATCATTGCATACAAACAGCCGGTTACAAAGGCGGAGATCGAGAAGATCCGAGGGGTAAAATGTGATCACGCCATCAACAAGCTGGTAGAATACAGTCTGGTCAGGGAGCTGGGGCGTCTGGATGCCCCCGGACGTCCGATCCTGCTCGGGACCACGGAAGAGTTTCTGCGCTGCTTCGGCGTACAGGATCTGGAATCCCTGCCTGTCCCTGACCCTGTCCAGATAGAGGACTTTAAGGCAGAGGCAGAGGAAGAAATCCAGTTGAAACTGGATGTGTAAGATAAAGGAGAAAAAACTAATGCCAACCACATATGCGCATGATTTATTTGGAAAAGAAGTATATAAGAGACTGCCTTCAGATATGAAAGCCCTGATCCGCAGACATGGGGACTTGTACAGGATCGGTTTACATGGGCCGGATATCCTGTTCTACTATATGGTTTCAAAGAATCCTGTCACCCAGTTCGGGATTGAGATGCATCATGAGAAGGCAAGAGCCTTTTTTGAAGAAGGGATGCGGCAGGTCAGAAGAAATGATGATGAGGCACTTTTTGCATATCTTCTTGGATTTGGCTGTCATTATATTCTGGACTCCGCATGCCATCCCTATGTAAATAAGATGGCTGCAGAAGGCGTCATTCCTCACATTGTTCTGGAGAAGGAATTTGACCGTGTGCTTATGGAAGAGACAGGCAAAGATCCTGACCATTATTATCCGGCCTGCGGGATCATGCCGAAGATGGAATATGCCAGAGTAATCCACAGGGCCATTCCTCTGGTGAAAACCATAAACATTTATATTTCTGTCAGAATGATGAAAATTCTTACCAATTTCATGGTGTGTGATGACCATGGAAGAAAACGCAGGATTCTGGGGAAACTTCTGAGACTGGGAGGAGAGTCCATCGGCTCTGTCATTGAACATTTCATGACTGCCGAAGCAGTAGAGCAGGCCAAAGCTCCCATGCCTGAACTTGAGAGGCTTTACAGAGAGGCGGTTCCTGAAGCTGTGGAATATCTGGGAGAACTTTATACCTTAAGAGAGGGAGCTTATCATCTGAGCAAAAGATGGGACCGGACTTATAACGGGTAATGGGCATATCCCGATATTTTTCGGAACTGTGACAGTCATATTCCGGACATGCAGGCATAAATTATCTTATAGGGTGAAGCAAAATCCTGCAGATATCCTGTAAACAACAGATCTGTGAATAACCGTAAATTATGAACAGTGATATTCATGGATTGCCAGCATGTGAGGTGGAGTATGAGAATGAAACATATTGCCGCTGTCATTGTTGTGACGGCGGTATTATTGTTTACGCAGACATACACCTCCGCCCGGGGAGCGGAGTACAAAATACCTCAGACAGTAGACATGACACCTGTTGCAGAAGAACCGGCAGAACTGTACGCATTATCAGCAGTCCTCATGGACGGAGAGTCCGGCAGAGTACTCTATGAAAAGGACGGGGAGCGTCCTCTGGCAAATGCCAGCACAACCAAGGTGCTTACCTGTATTGTGGCACTGGAGAACTCTCCGGGGGATGATTATGTTCTGGTTTCTCAGAATGCGGCATCCCAGCCGGAAGTAAAGCTGGGACTTCAGAAAGGAGAACAGTATTATCTGGAGGATCTTCTGTACTCCCTTATGCTGAAAAGCCACAATGATACAGCGGTTGCCATTGCAGAACACTGCGGGGGAAGCGTGGAAGGCTTTGCCAGAATGCTCAACCGGAAAGCAAAACAGATAGGATGTAAGAATACGTATTTTATCACACCCAATGGCCTGGATGCTGAGGATGAGAACGGAAAACATCACACAACAGCCAAAGATCTGGCACTGATCATGCGCTATGCTATTAAAAACGAAACATTCCTGCACATTGCACAGACCAGAGACTATACATTCTCTGAGATCACAGGAAAGAGAACCTTTTCCGTACATAATGCCAACGCATTTCTTGACATGAGAGACGGAGTTCTTGCCGGAAAAACAGGCTATACTTCCCAGGCCGGCTACTGTTATGTATGTGCATGGGAAAAAGAGGGCAAAACATTTATCGTCAGTCTCCTTGGCTGTGGGTGGCCCAACCACAAAACCTATAAATGGAGTGACACAGAGAAACTGTTGGACTTCGGAGATTACAACTATGAGTACGAAACCTACTGGAAAGAACCACAGACCGGAAAAATCCTGGTAACAGACGGTGTGGAAGATGGTCAGGATATAGGAACGAAAATCTATCTGAGGGGTAAATGCAGTGTAACCGCATATGACAGGGAAAAAGAAGTCCTTCTGAAAAAAGGGGAAACTGTAACCTGTAAAATAGAAATTCCACAGAAAGTCAGTGCACCGGTTCTTAAGGGGGAGAAGCTTGGCCGCATTGCCTATTACCTGGATGGAAAACTGATAGATTTTTATCCGGTCTATGCGGAGAAATCAGTGGAAAAAATCAGTTTTAAATGGTACACTGAAAAAGTATTTCATGATTTTTTTCATTAGATACATTTATATGGGACTGCTATAAAAGAACCGTCATCAGAGTCTTGCCATAGAATCGTCTGTCGAATTCATAGAAAAAAACTATCGAACAGATGAAACAATTTAATGGTTTAAAGGGTTGCTATACGAAAGCGATATTGATATAATAAATCTTAACAGTCGGCATTCATATATTGCCGTTCGTGAATAGTTTATGTCAGCCTGTGGCTGATCTGCGGTCTGCTGCAAGCTGACATAGGAAAGACAGAGGAAAGAGATATGAATCAGTTAGAAATACTCAGAGAGAGTCTTGGCCAGTGTGATGAGATCATTCTGGATGCACTTATCATGCGTAACAGGATCGTGGAGGACATTATGGCATATAAAGAAGCCAACGGACTCCAGATTTTACAGCCTGAGCAGGAAGCGAAGCAGAAAGAATGGCTGGAGAAGAGAATGGAAGGCAGACGCCATAAGGACGAGGTTTCCGATGTATTTGAATGCATCCGCACAAACAGTAAACGGATCCAGGCAAGAAAACTCTTCGATTATAATATCGTACTGATTGGCTTTATGGGTACGGGTAAGTCCACAATTTCTGATTTCCTTAAGAATGTATTTGCCATGGATGTGGTAGAGATGGATCAGATCATTGCCCAGAGACAGGGAATGAGTATTTCCGATATCTTCGAGACATACGGTGAGCAGTATTTCCGTGACCTTGAGACAAACCTGCTTATCGAAATGCAGTCACGCAGCAATGTTGTGATCTCCTGCGGCGGTGGTACTCCAATGAGAGAGTGCAATGTAGTAGAGATGAAGAAGAATGGCCGTGTTGTTCTCCTCACAGCAAAACCGGAGACAATCCTTGACCGCGTCAAAAATAACCATGATCGTCCGCTGATCGAGAACAATAAGACTGTTTCATTTATCGCAGACCTGATGGAGAAACGCCGCGCTAAATACGAGGCAGCGGCTGATATCATCATCGAAACAGACGGCAAGAACGAACTGGAAATCTGCGAAGAACTGGTACACAGACTCCGCACCATGGATGAAGAAAAATAATATAACATGACAGATCTGGTTTATGATATCAGAAGTGCCGGATATCAAGTCATAATATTGAATGTATCGGTTATTATAAAAAGATATGGGGTGTCTCGACTGACGGGACAGTCCCATATCTTTTTGTATTCTGATATTTTATTAAGTCAGATCAGCTGGTCTTATAATCCCATTCCTTCTGTGCCTGCTCGATCACATATTTCTTAAATGCTTCCACAACCGGTGGATGGTATACGTTCTTCAACATTGCCATATAGAAGTTTCTCTGCCAGCTTGGAGAAACTAAGGGAAGGATCTTTACATTCAGAGACTGCAGGATCGGAATATTGGGAGCTGCGCAGATTCCAAAGCCGTTGGAGACAAAGCCTGCAGCAACCTGATCCTCGTCAATCTCATAAGCCACATCCGGTGTCTGCCCGATACATTCAAATAGTCCGTCAATGATCTGTCTCAGACCACTTCTCTTCTTAAATATAATCTGTTTATAAGGAATGGTATCCTCCAGCCGTACTTCATCCTTTACTGCCAGCGGATGATCAAGAGGTACGATCACAACCAGCTCCTGTCTGGCAACCGGAATAAACTCGATCAGCGGCTCATTATCAAGTTTGGAACAGAACCCCAGATCATATTTCTTCTCTTTTAATCCGTTCAGAATATCAGATGTTAAAACTTTATCACAATACAGATTAAAATCTATCTTTTTAGTAGGATTTTCCTCCAGAAATCCCCGCATGATCTTAGGAAGAAAATCAATTCCAAGTGTACGCAGGAATACCACATCAATGCAGCCTTCCCCTTTACCTGCCAGCTTCAGACTGTTCACAGAAGAGTCCAGACGGTTCAGTACCTCTTCCACGTCATTCAGGAAAACTTTTCCATACTTGGTAAGAGTAACATTCCTTCCATTTTTTTCAAACAGTTTTACGCCCAGTTCTTCCTCGAGAGTGGAGATCGCATAACTCAGCGAAGGCTGGGTGATCGCCAGAATATCAGCGGCTTTTGTGTAATGTTCAATATGAGCCAGCGTAGAAAAGTACCGCAGATGATACAGGTTCATAGAAAAACTCCTTTCTCTGATAAGTATTTTATAAGTGACTATATTTTATGTGCAGGCTTTCACAGTCCTTTAATGCTTCGGAAAACTATAATTATAGTCACTCTTGCACAAATAATCCGCGCTGTATTTGTCATATACGTAGATTATATCATGATGTATTGAAAAAATCTATGAATTTAAAGGATAGAACTAATTTGTTTTATATTTAACAAAGATATATAATACTTATATCAAAAAGATACAAAAAATTATCAAAATAAATAGAAAAATTATGCGATTTTATTAGGAGGACAAAAAGATGTCAAAAGAATTTCCAATTACTATCAGTTCCTGGACACTGGGAGATCAGTGCAAATTTGAAGACAGAGTGATCGCTGCAAAGAACGCAGGATACGAAGGAATCGGCCTTCGTGCAGAAACTTATGTAGATGCGTTGAATGAGGGGCTTTTTGACAAAGACATTCTTGCTATTCTGGACAAACATGGTATGAAAGTAACAGAGGTTGAGTACATCGTACAGTGGGCAGAAGAACACAGATCTTACGAACAGAAATACAAAGAACAGCTCTGCTTCCATATGTGTGAATTATTTGACGTAAAACAGATCAACTGTGGTCTGATGGAAAACTACTCCGTAGAATATACTGCTCAGAAATTAAGAGAATTATGCCAGAGAGCAGGAAAATACATCATTGGTGTTGAACCAATGCCATACAGCGGAATCCCGGATATGAAAAAAGGCTGGGCAGTTGTAAAGGCAGCTGACTGCGAGAATGCAAAACTGATCATGGATACCTGGCACTGGGTAAGAGCAAATCAGCCGGTTGACCTTTCTGTGATCGAAGACATCCCGGCAGACAAGATCGTATCCATCCAGATCAACGATGTATGGGAAAGACCATATGCAACAACAATCTTAAGAGACGAATCCATGCATGACCGTCTTGCTCCCGGAACAGGAATCGGATGTACAGCAGCGTTCGTTAAGATGGTAAAAGAAAAAGGAATCAAACCAAACGCAATCGGTGTAGAAGTCATCAGCGATGCAATCCTTGCAAAAGGACTTGAATATGCTGCAAACCATACATATGAGAACACAAAGAAAGTGCTTGAGGAAGCATGGCCGGAGGTTCTTCAGTAAGTCTCTGACGGATAAACCAACAGATTAAAGGATCAGGCAGAAATCTCCACGCCTGCCTGATCCGCATTCTGAATGAACACAAAATAGAGAATGAATAATTAATAGAAAAGAATTCGAAAAAAGGAGAAGGTCACATGAAATTTAATGCAATGTTTCAGCCGATCAACATCGGTCCAATGACAGTAAAGAACCGCTTCGTAGTTCCGCCAATGGGAAACAACTTTGCAAACACAGACGGAAGCATGAGTGAACAGTCCGCAGCTTATTATCGTGAAAGAGCAAAAGGCGGCTTCGGTCTGATCACAATCGAAGCAACAGTAGTACATAAAGGCGCAAAGGGTGGCCCTCGCAAGCCATGTCTTTATGATGACTCCACAATCGAAAGCTTCCGCAAGGTAGTAGATGCCTGTCATGCAGAGGGAGCAAAGGTTTCCGTACAGCTTCAGAATGCAGGTCCTGAAGGAAATGCAAAGAACGCAGGTGCACCGATCGAGGCAGCTACAAGCATTCCGTCAGACTGTGGAAGAGATACACCAAAGGAAGTTACGACTGAAGAAGTTTATGAACTGGTAAAAGGCTATGGCCTCGCAGCAAAGAGAGCCATGGAAGCAGGCGTAGATGCAGTTGAGATCCATATGGCACACGGCTATCTGGTAAGCACCTTCCTTTCTCCGAGAACAAACAAGAGACTGGACGAATTTGGTGGTTCCTTTGAGAACAGAATGCGTTTCTCCCGTCTGATCATCGAAGAAGTTAAGAAGATGACAGAAGGAAAGATCGCAGTTCTTGCAAGAATCAACAGCTGTGATGAAGTACCGGGCGGTCTTGATGTGCATGACAGTGCTGCGATCGCTGCATATCTGGAAGGATGCGGACTGGATGCCATCCATGTATCCAGAGCTGTTCACATCCGCGATGAATTTATGTGGGCACCGACAGTTACACACGGCGGTTTCTCCGCTTCTCAGGTAGAAGAGATCAAACGTGCCGTATCTATCCCGGTGATCACAGTAGGACGTTATACAGAACCGCAGTTTGCGGAATTAATGGTAAAAGAAGGACGCTGTGACCTGGTTGCATTCGGACGTCAGAGCCTTGCAGATCCTTATATGCCATTAAAAGCGCAGGAAGAAAGACTGGAGGATATGATCCCATGTATCGCATGTCTTCAGGGCTGCGTGGCAAACATGTATGCAGGAAACCCTGTATGCTGTCTTGTAAACCCATTCCTTGGACATGAAGCTGAGGGTATTGCTCCTGCAGAAAAAGCTAAGAAAGTAATGGTAATCGGCGGCGGTGTTGCAGGTCTTTGCGCTGCATTTATCGCACAGGAAAAAGGTCATCAGGTAACACTTTATGAAGCAAGTGATAAACTTGGCGGAAACATGCGTCTTGCTGCTTATCCTCCGGGAAAAGGCGACATCACAAACATGATCCGCAGCTATATCGTACGCTGCCAGAAAGCAGGCGTAACAATTAAAATGAATCAGGAAGTAACTCTGGATCTTATCAGGGAAGAGAAACCAGACAGCGTAATTGTTGCTTCCGGTTCCAGAACACTGATCCTTCCGATCGAAGGTATCGACAATCCTGCAATTATCCATGGCTCTGATCTCCTTGACGGAAAGAGAGCAGCAGGAAAGAAAGTACTGGTTGTAGGCGGCGGAATGGTGGGATGCGAGACAGCAGCATTCCTCGGTGAGCAGAATCATGATGTAACAGTCATTGAGTTCAGAGACACTGTAGGTGCCGACGTGATCCACGAGCATAGAGTTTACCTGATGAAAGATTTCGAAGATTACAAGATCAAAGAGATCACAGGTGCAAAGGTATGCAAATTCTATGAGGACGGCGTAGAGTACGAGACAGCAGACGGACAGAGACATGAATCCAGAGGCTATGATTCTGTCATCCTCTCCATGGGATTCAGAAACTACAACCCATTCGGCGAAGAGATCAAAGCTATCGTACCGGATACCTATGTGATCGGCGATGCCACCCGCGCAAGAAGAGCACTTGATGCTACGAAAGAAGCGTATGAGGTAGCTTCCACATTATGATGATATCAGGGTCAAAAGTTCAAAAAGTCGTTCGTGCTTGCACGATAAGATTTTTGAACCTGGGACCCGCCAAACATGAGAAAGCAGCGATTTACGCAGTAAATCAGCGAATTTCGAATCTTATAATTTATTCGTTTTATAGTTGCAGTTAAGAGACGCTGTATGATATTATCAGCGGACAGCAGCTTGAAAATGATTTTACAAAAAAATTCAGGAGGCAAAAAGGAAATGGAACAGAGAATTAAAGGAACAACAGGATTAATGGCACTTATCGGAAGCCCGGTAGGACACTCAGGATCACCGGCAATGTATAACTTCAGCTTCCGTCATCATAACCTTGACTATGCTTACATGGCATTTGACATCAAGGAAGACCAGGTTCCGGCTGCTCTGGATGCAATCCGTCTTTTCAAAATGAGAGGCGCAAACGTAACTATGCCATGCAAGAACGAAGCTGCAAAACACATGGATGAGCTGTCACCTGCAGCAAGAATCATCGGTGCAGTTAACACAATCGTTAATGAAGACGGCAAATTAGTAGGACATATCACAGACGGTATCGGATTTGTCCGCAACTTAAAAGAACATGGCGTTGATGTGAAAGGCAAAAAAATGGTAGTTCTCGGTGCAGGCGGTGCTGCAACAGCAATCCAGGTACAGTGTGCATTAGACGGTGCAGAATCCATTTCTATCTTCAATCCGAAAGACCCATTCTTTGCACGTGCAGAGTCCACAGCAGAGAAACTGAGCAAAGAAACACCGGATTGTAAAGTTTCTGTATTTGATCTGGCAGATGAGGCAAAACTGAAAGAAGAGGTTGCAAACGCAGACATCCTCGTAAACGCAACACTTGCAGGAATGAAACCTCACGAAGAGCTTACTCTGATCAAAGATAAATCCATGTTCCGCCCTGACCTTGTAGTAGCAGACGTTGTTTACAATCCTGCTGAAACAAGAATGGTAAAAGAAGCCAAAGAAGCAGGCTGCAAGCTTGCAATCGGCGGAAAAGGAATGCTGTTATGGCAGGGAGCTGCAGCTTACAAACTCTACACAGGACTGGAAATGCCAACAGCTGAATACCAGAAATTCCAGGAAGAAAACGAAAACAAGTAATAATAACCTAGGAGACCAAAATGAAACAGAAAACAAACAAAATGCTCATTTTCACCTCCCTTGCAGCATATTTCACTTATTTCATCCATGGAATCGGTGCTTCTATCCTGGGGCAGTACAAACCGGAGTTTGCAGCTGCCTGGGGTGCGAAGCCCCTGGCCGATGGCACACTGGATGTAAGTATGGTAGTATCTGTAATTGCAGCACTTGGACTGGGGCGTCTGATTTCTCTTCCTTTCTCCGGTCCTCTGTCTGACAAATACGGAAGAAAACTGAGCGGAATTATCGGTGTGCTCTGTTATGTGGCATACTTCTTTGGAATGGCTAATTCCACATCCATGGCAATGGGATATGCATTTGCAGTGATCGGCGGAATTGCAAACTCTTTCCTCGATACCTGCGTAAGCCCCACCTGTATGGAAATCTATGTAAACAACCCGTCAGTAGCCAACCTGTTTACAAAATTTTCCATCTGCCTGAGCCAGTTCCTGCTTCCATTCCTGATCGGAATCGTAGCATCTGCAAATATGTCATATAAGACAATCTTTATCGTAGCAGGTATTGCAATCCTCATTGACGGAATCCTGATCCTGATCCTCCCTTTTCCGGCGAGAGAGAAGGCAGTACAGGCTAAAGCTGATAAGAAGAAATCCGGACACAAGATTTCCCCTGCAGCGATTGCTGCAATTCTGATCGGATTCACCAGCTCCTCAACCTTTATGTTATGGCTGAACTGTAATCAGGAACTTGCCCGTTCCTATGGTATGGCAGACCCTTCAAAGATCCAGTCCCTGTATGCCCTGGGAACTGCAACTGCCATCCTTGCAACAGCAGCATTTATCAAAAAAGGTCTGAAAGAGATTAACGTCCTGATCATCTATCCGTTAATCTCCACTATCATGCTGCTCCTATGTTACTTTATCCAGGCCCCGTTTATTTGTCTGGCAGGCGGCTTTGTGATCGGATATGCAGGTGCAGGCGGTGTTCTCCAGCTGGCAGTTTCCACCACAGCAGAGTTCTTCCCTGAGAATAAGGGAACAGCAACATCACTGGTAATGATCGCATCCAGCATCGCGAACTACACAATCTTAAGCCTTGCAGGGTACATTACCAAAGTTGGCGGAAGCAGTGCTCCGAGAATGATTCTTCTTCTGAACATGGCAGTGACCATCGTCGGTATCCTGCTCGCCCTCTTTGTAAAGAAGAACAGAAATCAGTAAGGCAGTGTGCCAACAAGTTGATTTCCTGAATAATCTCGCATCTAAATTTCTTATTTTCGCGTTGTTGTCGGGTGTCGTAGCTACTGCTATGCCTCCTTTCTACGTCTTGAAATAAAAAATTATTAAAATCCAATCAAACTGAAGATATGTTTGGACGTTACAAGTTTCAGATTTTTTCCGGTCGGATTGGATTTTATTAAAATCTGGATTGTTTAAAAATTAACAAAAAGATAGAATATACAAGCTGAAATATAGAAGTAATCTAACAATTCACTGAAAAGGAGAAATTGTATGGCACATACAAGAACACAAAGAAGAGAAAATGAACTGCCCTACATCCCCTTTGGACCATTTCAGATAAGACTTCCATTCATACACTACAAGATAGAATCTGTTGAGTTCATTCAGGGTCTGATCCTGGGCGTAACAGCACTGGCAGCTGTTCCCTATCTGGAGCAATATCTGGGGCTTCCTTATGAGCTGGCGTGGAGCTGTGTAATTATTGAAACCTTCCTTTATCTGCTTCACAGCCTGCTCGGCGATCCGGTAGTACCGGGGTGGATCACACCCACACTGCCGCTGACCATTGTATTTCTGGAAGGCTTCCCCATGGGAAAAGAACGAATACAGGCTATGATCGCACTGCAGATGCTGGTAGGTCTGGTATTTATCTTTATGGGTGTGACCAGACTGGCGGATAAATTTGTTCATGCAGTTCCCAATTCTGTCAAAGGCGGAATTCTTCTTGCAGCACCAGTTACAGTTATGGCAGGACAGCTGGGAAAGAACGGAAATATGCACAAATATCCTCTGGCTATTGTTGCAGGTGTAGGTCTCCTGATCCTGATCAGCTTCTCTGACAAATATCAGGAGAAGAGAAAAACAAATAAGTTTCTTGATCTTGTTGCGAGATACGGAAATCTTTTCCCCTATCTTATCGCAATGGTAGTAGGACTTCTGGTTGGCGAACTGGATGCCCCGGGACTGGAGATTGGTACCTTTATCAAGATTCCTCAGTTCAAAGATATCATTGATCAGGTGAGTATCTTCGGCGTAGGGATTCCTCCTGCATCTATGTTTATCAAAGCATTGCCACTGGCACTGGTGTGTTATGTTATTGCATTTGGTGATTTTGTTACTACAGAGACTCTTGTATCAGAGGCACGTCACGCAAGAGATGATGAGTATATTGATTTCAATTCCAGCCGTTCCAATCTGGTCAGCGGTCTGAGAAACCTGATCCTGTCCATCATCGCACCATTTCCTCCTCTTTCCGGTCCGTTATGGGTTGGAATGACTGTATCCGTATCCATGCGTTACAAAGAAGGAAAGAAAGCTATGAAGTCTCTTCTCGGAGGGATGGCTTCTTTCAGACTGGCCACATTCTTAAGTGTGCTGATCATTCCTGTAGTAAGTTTCTTCCGTCCCATCTTCGGAGTAGGCTCTTCCATTACTCTGATGTTCCAGGCATTTGTATGTGCAAGAATCGGTATGGATTACTGCAAGAGCGACAGAGACAAGATGATCGCAGGCGTAATGGCAGCAGTCCTCGCAACCCAGGGAACCGCATGGGCATCTGCATGGGCACTGGCAGTTGGCTTCGGACTGAATATCTTCCTGTCCAACTGGAATCCCCTTGAGAAAAAATAATATAAGCAAAAACCAAGAAGAACAGCCGGGATTCGGGGCTGTTCTTCTTGGTTTTCATCAATTATTATTTTAAGGAGTCATAATTATTAAATTCAAATTCTGTAACAATCTGTTGACGTATCAGCTATAGACAAGAATAACATCTGATATCACATCATTCATCAACAGATCACAGACTGCTGTGAATGATATCCAGCACCTGTTTTAATTCATGCACACCGACCTGTCCTGGAGCAGAAGCTTTGGAAGCAGCACCGAAAGTGAGAGCGGAGCCGAATGTCTCACCTGTCAGGCGGCTGACAACACCTGTTCCGGCCATGGACATGGTAATGATCGGGCGGTCTGCATATTTCTCAGACATTTCCAGAGTGGCAGACAGCAGTGTGATAACATCCTGCTTACAGGTAGGCATTACTGCAATCTTAGGGATATCAGCACCCAGCTCCTGCATCATGCAGAGGCGTCGGATGATCTCCTCCTTCTCCGGAGTCTTAAAGAAATCATGGTTGGAAGCAATTACCTTTACACCTGCCTCATGAGCAGCATTGATGATTGTCTTAACAACTTCATCACCTGTAAATGCTTCTACATCAATTAAATCTACATAACCGCTCTGAGCAGCTGCAATATTTAAAGCAGCATAGTCATTTACAGAAATTTCTTTCTCACCGCCTTCTTTGGAAGTACGGAATGTAAGGAGAACAGGAATGTCTTTTAAAACTTCCTGAAGCTCTTTTGCGGTTTCTAATACTTTCTCAGTAGCAAAGACATCATCAAACCAGTCTACACGCCACTCAACTACATCAACAGGAAGAGTAGTGATCTTTTTGGCTTCTTCGAGAATGTCTGTTTTTGTTTTTCCAACGATCGGAACGCAGATCTTAGGTCTGCCCTCGCCGATCACAGTGTTTTTTACCTGAACTGTGTTCATCTGCTTATCCTCATATTTTCTGTTGTATTATAGTAGTTCCGGATTATTATGGAACTGTTATAAGAATAACCGTAACATAACCGCATGATCAACAGCTTTTTGAAGCAAACTGCAGAATATGTACATTCTGCGCGGAGTAATATATCAGTACATCTCCTGCAGTACGCCGAAAAGCGGTATATATCAAATATTATGTGCAGAAAGATCAGTGAAATGATCTGTTCTGCATCACAATATGAGATATCTTTACTGAAGATACCATCAGGTATCAGTCATCATAGGAGATGTGAAGAATCTCTTTCATATGTTCGATAGGCATTGGTTCGCCTGTCCATAACTCAAACGCAGCGGAACCCTGGAATAACATCATTCCCAGACCATTCATAGTCTTACATCCAACTTCCTTGGCCATGGAACGCATTTTTGTTTCCAGAGGAGAGTAAGGAACATCAATAACGATCAGCTCAGGACGGAAGTAAGATTTGTCCGGAACAACGGACTGGCCTTCCAGTGGTTTCATTCCCACACCTGTAGCATTGACAAAGATAAAACTGTCATCCATCTCAGCTTTCAGTTTATCAAGATCTGCCAGATCATAAAGAACTGCATGGCAGGATGTCTTGGTGTTGATCTTCTCTACTGTGGATACTGCACGATCCCAGAATTCATCCTTGCGGTTAAAGATTGTGATCTCGGCAACGCCGTCCAAAGCAGCCTGGATCTCGATGGCAGTGGCAGCACCGCCTGCACCGACGATAGTCATTTTCTTTCCGATCACATCAATATCATTATCTTTCAGGGCAGACATAAACCCAATACCGTCAGTGATATGACCTGTAAGATGACCGTTGTCATTTACGATCGTGTTAACTGCACCGCATAATTCTGCAGCAGGAGAAAGCTCATCCAGGTATTTTCCAACCAGAGTTTTGTTTGGCATGGAAACATTGGATCCTCTCATTTTCAGAGTACGGATTGCTTTTACTGCATCTTCAATCTCATCTGCGCCAACCTCGAAAGCAAGGTAAGCGTAGTCATACCCGAGTTTTGCAAAAGCCTCATTCTGCATTGCAGGAGAGCTGGAGTGACGGATCGGGTAAGCCATCAGACCGATTAATTCAGTATGTCCGGTAATTCTTTCAGCCATTATAATATCCCCTTTCGTATTTTGTTGTAAAGGTTTTTATTGAAGGTATCCCATCTGAGTCAGTGTATTAAGGATATTTCTTCCTTCCAGAGTTCCGTCGATGATTCTTCTTGCACGTTTGCTGTCTCCGATGTTCAGGATTTCAACATCATCAGAAACAAAAGCATCGGAAAGCTCTGCGAAAAGCTGTCCCTGAGCTCTCATACCAAGACATACGAATCCGTAGTCAAATGGAAGTTCACGTTCACCTTCTGCATCTTTTACAAGGAAAGAGCTGTCTTTTACTTCCTGAAGAGCTGTCTTTGTAAGCTGGGCCACATGATGTTTCTTCATCTGGTTCTTCATGTCATTCTTTGTAACAGGATCCAGGTCACGTCCAATCTGATCCATCATCTCCACAATAGAAATCTCAGCATTTCTTGCTGCAAAGAATTCCACAACATCAAGACCAACAGCACCGCCGCCCACAACAACAACCTTCTTGCCTGTCATATCTTCCGGATAGTCATTGATGTGATTAATCATTCCCAGGATAGAAGCAACCTTGCTGCCTTCTTTGTCAATGCGGTCGTGAAGTCCCCTGATCGGAGGAAGCAGTGGTGCGGAACCTGTGGAGCTTACGATCAGGTTCGGATGGAACTTGCGGATATTTTCCGGTGTTCCTTCTGTGTTTGTGAAGATATAAAGATTCTCAAGCTGCTCTGCTCTATGAATCAGATAGTTCGGGAAATCAGCCAGACGCTTCTTTGCAGGAATCTTAGAGATCACAGAAGCAAGACCGCCAAGAGTCTCACCTTTTTCCAGAAGGAAGGTATTACAGCCTACTTCTGCGGCTGTACAGGCAGCTTCCAGTCCGGCAGTACCGCCTCCGATTACTACAACGTTACAGTTTTTGTTCACTTTCTGATTCTTATAAACATCACCTTCCAGAACAGCCGGGTTTACAGTACAGCGGATCGGACGGTTAAAGCCGATTCTGTTTCCTGCACATCCGATGTTACAGGAGATACATTTGCGAAGGTCACATTCTCTGCCTGTAGCTACTTTGTTTACCCATGCAGGTTCTGCGATAAGACCACGTCCCATACCGATCAGGTCTGCATCGCCGTCAGCGAGGATTTGCTCGGCAACCTTCGGGTTACGGATATTTCCCATGGAGATACATGGCTTGCCGAATTTCTCTCTGACAGCTTTAGGCATATAGGAACGCCATCCGTCTTTCATGTAGTTGGCATCGATCTGATACTGGATAGAACCGTTTAAACCGCAGGAAACATCGAAGATATCAACTTCATCCTGAACATATTCCAGATATTCAAGAGTATCCTCAAGAGTGTTGCCGCCTTCCATCAGCTCATCTGCGCTGAGACGGAGCATGATCGGGAAGAAAGGTCCGACCTGTTTTCTTACTTCTTCAATGACCATACGGCAGAAACGTGTTCTGTTTTCCACAGATCCGCCGAACTCATCTGTACGTTTGTTTGTAAGAGGAGAGAGGAACTGGCTGATCAGATAGGAATGTCCCGCATGGATCTCTACTGCGTCAAAACCTGCAGCCTGGGCTCTCTTTGCAGCCTCGCCGTATTTCTTTACAATGTGATGGATTTCTTCCACTGATAACGGACGCGGGATTTCTCCGCCTTCTTTGGACGGAACATCAGATGCGGAAACCGGCTGCATATTTGTACGTGCGGAAACAGCGGAAGCACCTGCGTGGTTGATCTGGATCGCAATACAGGTACCATATTTGTGGATCTCTTCACAGAATTTGTACAGACGCGGCAGATAGTTGTCGTGGTCAATACGAAGCTGAGTAGTTCCGTTGGAACCCTGCGGAGAATCTACGCTTGCATTCTCTACGATGATCAGACCTGTGCCGCCTTTGGCACGCTCTTTATAATAATTAATGTGAAGAAAACTCATTTCGCCGTTCTGTTCCCCGTAATTGGTTCCCATAGGCATCATAACGATACGGTTTTTGATAGTCATATTTTTTACTGTGAGTGGTGTGAAAATATGCTGGTAATTGCTTTTCATTACGTCTTTCCTCCTGAAATTTTCTGTTGGATCTATAATTGTTCAGTGCTTTAGCTGTGGCCTGAATTTCTTTGATGTGTTAATTATATAACGGGATAATCCATAAATCTAATTGATAATTCGTGCTATATAATAAAAAACATCTATGGTTTTCCGTGCACTGTCCGCGTACTGAATGAAAGCATTCGCAACTGCATCCACATCATGGGAAAATCCTGTTGAACCTGTATGGCTATAGTATTTTTTCGTCGAGCTGCGCTGAGACTTTTATACCTGTGCAGTCGGATTCGCAGACAAGTGAGTGGTATAGTTACTTCAAACACGCTCTGGTGTGCCGACAAGTTGATTCTTGAAACAATCTTGCAGGATAGAAATAAGAAATTCAGACGCAGGATTGTTCGAGAAATCAACTTGTCGATACACTGGTTTGCGGGAGAGGGTGAAATACGGGACAATACAAAATAACCGTAATACCCTCTATTAAATAGGAAGAAATGCTCAAAAAAACAAAATTTGGAGAAACCTGACAAATTTTTCTGCTATATTTTTAACGAAAATGACAAATAAATGTTGAAATTTTCTGCCGGAAAAGGTAAAATTAAAATCGGCTAAATTTTTGGGTTAACTTTTAAATATTCTCATAAAGATGGAGGGCAAACAAGAATGAGTAATGCAACACAAAGCTTAGCAGGCACAAGAATTACTTCTTTGCTTGACGCAAACAGTTTTGTCGAAATCGGACAGGGTGTAACAGCCAGATCCACAGATTTCAACATGACTGCAAACAAGGCACCATCTGACGGTGTTATCACCGGATATGGTGTGATCGATGACAAACTGGTTTATGTATACAGCCAGGATGCATCTGTATTAAACGGTACTGTTGGTGAAATGCATGCAAAGAAGATCACAAGACTTTATGATCTTGCCATGAAAACAGGCGCTCCGGTTATCGGACTTGTTGACTGTGCAGGTATCCGTCTTCAGGAAGCAACAGACGCACTGGAAGCTTTCGGACAGATCTATCTGAAACAGACACTGGCATCCGGTGTGATCCCGCAGATCACAGCAATCTTCGGAACATGCGGCGGTGGTATGGCAGTTATCCCGTCCCTGACAGATTTCACATTCATGGAATCCAAAAAAGGAAAAATGTTCGTCAACACACCAAACGCACTGGAAGGAAACAACACAGACAAATGCGACACAGCAGCAGCTGATTTCCAGAGCAAAGAGACAGGTGTGATCGATGGCGTTGGTACAGAGGATGAGATTCTTGGCCAGATCCGTTCCTTAGTATCACTTCTTCCTTCTAATAATGAAGACACAGACAATTACACAGAGTGTACAGATGATCTTAACCGCGTATGCGCAGATCTTGCAAACTGTGCAGGTGACACAGCAATCGCACTTTCCCAGATTGCTGACAACGGTGAATTCTTCGAGACAAAAGCAGACTATGCAAAAGACATGGTTACAGGCTTTATCCGTTTAAACGGCGCTACAGTAGGTGCTGTTGCAAACAGAAGCGAAGTATATGACGCAGAAGGCAAGAAAACAGAAACATTTGACGGAAGCATCTCTGCAAGAGGCGCAAGAAAAGCAGCAGATTTCGTGAAATTCTGCGACGCTTTTGATATTCCGGTACTTACACTTACAAACGCAACAGGCTTCATGGCAACCTTATGCAGCGAGAAGATGATGGCGAAATCCGTAGGTGAACTGGTAGCTGCATTCGCAGATGCAACTGTTCCGAAGGTAAATGTGATCATCGGCAAAGCTTACGGTACAGCTTACGTGGCAATGAACAGCAAATCTATCGGTGCAGACCTTGTATATGCATGGGATAACGCAGAGATCGGTATGATGGATGCTTCCCTGGCAGCCAAGATCATGTACGCAGATGCAGATGCTGCTGAACTGAATGAAAAAGCTGCTCAGTACAGAGAGCTTCAGAATGGTGTTGCTTCCGCAGCAGCAAGAGGCTATGTTGACACTGTGATCAGCCCGGCTGACACAAGAAAATATGTAATCGGTGCATTTGAGATGCTGTTCACAAAGAGAGAAGATCGTCCGTCTAAGAAACATGGAACGGTCTAAGCGGGGTGACGCATATGAAAATGATCAAAAAAATAACTTCTGTATTCATGACATTTCTCGTAATGGCTGCGCTGGTGATCGGCAGCACCTCTGCGGTATTTGCCGCAGATAAGGTTGATGATACTGTTAAGTCCACACTGGTAACTACAGCAGAAGGACTGACAGATGCCATTGTCCAGCTTAAAGATGAAGAAATCGAGAATTACATGAGTTCAGGAGATGACTTTACAACAAGTGCCATGCAGTCCTGGCAGACATCCAAGGATGAACTTGGCGCAAAGAAGGACAGCAATGGTGAAACCACTGTAACTTTCAAAGATGATCAGTACACAGTTACTGTTCCTCTTAAATTTGAGAAAGCAGATGCAAACTTTGTATATGTCTTTGACTCACAGGGAACACCGACTTCCATGTCTGTAGATGTACAGTATGGTATGGGCAAGACTCTTCAGAGAGCAGGCCTTAATACTTTGATGGGTATTGGAACTGTATTCGTAATGCTGATTTTATTAAGCCTTCTGATTTCTCTGTTCAGATTTATTCCGAATCCGGAAGCAAAGAAAGCAGCAGAAGCAAAAGCAGCCAAAGCTGCAAAAGAGGCAGAGGCAGCAGCCATCGCACAGACAGCACCTGCACAGGCAGAAGAGAACCTTGCAGATGACGGAGAGCTGGTAGCTGTTATCGCAGCAGCCATCGCAGCAGCAGAAGGAACTACAACAGACGGCTTCGTAGTTCGTTCCATCCGTAAAGTAAAAAGAAATAGAAGATAATTGTCATTTATTTAGGAGGATTTTAAAATGAAAAGCTATACAATTACAGTAAATGGTACAGCATATGAAGTAACTGTTGAAGAAACAGGAAGCGTATCCGCTCCTGCAGCAGCTCCAAAAGCAGCACCTAAGGCTGCACCTGCAGCAGCTCCGAAAGCAGCAGCTCCTGCAGCAGGCGCCGGCGCAGTAAAAGTAACTGCTTCCGTACCTGGCAAAGTTGTCAAAGTAGCAGCAAGCGTTGGACAGGCAGTAAAAGCCGGAGACAGCGTAGTTATTCTTGAATCCATGAAAATGGAAATCCCTGTAGTAGCTCCTCAGGATGGTACTATCGCAAGCATTGATGTTGCAGAAGGTGCCTCTGTAGAAAACGGAGATACTTTAGCAACAATGAACTAAGACGGGAGGTAGTCAAATGTCTTATGTAACAGAAACATTGTCCAACCTGATTCATCAGACAGCATTCTTCAGTTTGACATGGGGCAATTACCTGATGATCGCAGTAGCCTGCGTATTCCTTTACCTTGCTATCAAGAAGGGATTCGAGCCGCTTCTGCTTGTTCCTATCGCATTCGGTATGCTGCTTGTAAATATCTATCCGGACATTATGGCAAACCCGGAAGATATGTCTAATGGTGTAGGTGGACTTCTTCATTATTTCTACATCCTTGATGAGTGGAGTATCTTACCATCCCTGATCTTCATGGGTGTAGGTGCCATGACAGACTTCGGTCCGCTGATTGCAAACCCGATCAGCTTCCTGATGGGTGCTGCAGCACAGCTTGGTATCTATGCAGCTTACTTCCTTGCAATCTTCCTTGGATTCAACGGAAAAGCAGCGGCAGCTATCTCCATCATCGGTGGTGCTGATGGCCCGACTTCCATTTTCCTTGCAGGTAAACTTGGACAGTCTGCACTGATGGGACCGATCGCAGTGGCAGCATATTCCTATATGTCACTGGTTCCGATCATCCAGCCGCCTATCATGAAACTCTGCACAACAGAGAAAGAACGTAAGATCAAAATGGATCAGCTTCGCCCGGTTTCCAAACTGGAGAAGATCCTGTTCCCGATCGTTATCACAATCGTTGTCTGCCTGATTTTGCCTACAACAGCTCCGCTGGTTGGTATGCTCATGCTTGGTAACCTGTTCAGAGAGTGCGGTGTTGTAAAACAGCTGACAGAAACAGCTTCCAATGCCCTGATGTATATCGTAGTTATCCTTCTGGGTACATCCGTAGGTGCTTCCACAAGTGCAGAAGCATTCTTAAACGCAGATACTCTGAAGATCGTAGTTTTAGGTCTTGTTGCATTCGCAATCGGTACATTCGGCGGATGTATGCTTGGTAAACTGCTCTGCAAACTGACTCATGGAAAGATCAACCCGCTGATCGGTTCCGCAGGTGTATCCGCAGTACCTATGGCAGCCCGTGTATCCCAGAAAGTGGGTGCAGAGGCAGATCCTACAAACTTCCTTCTGATGCACGCAATGGGCCCGAACGTTGCCGGTGTTATCGGTACAGCCGTAGCAGCCGGAACATTCATGGCTATTTTCGGTGTATAATTGAATGAAATGAGTTCCCTGCTTTTATTGCGGATGCAATAAGCAGTGGAACAGCTATTCGATATAGAGCCACAGGGTATGACAACTGTCTGAACCCTGAAGTAATATTGGCTGAGTTATTGAGAACAAAATGATCAGTAACGAACAAACTATAAAGGAGATTTAATAATGGCAGAATTAGAGAAAAAACCTGTTAAAATTGTGGAAACCATTCTCCGTGATGCTCATCAGTCCCAGATCGCAACACGTATGACCACAGAACAGATGCTTCCGATCGTAGATAAACTTGATAAAGTCGGCTATCACGCAGTAGAGTGCTGGGGTGGTGCAACATTCGATGCATCCCTTCGTTTCCTTCACGAAGATCCATGGGAAAGACTTCGTAAATTACGTGACGGCTTCAAAAACACAAAACTTCAGATGCTTTTCCGTGGACAGAACATCCTTGGATATCGTCCATACGCAGATGACGTTGTAGAATACTTCGTACAGAAATCAGCTGCAAACGGAATCGACATCATCCGTATTTTTGACTGCCTCAATGACCTTCGTAACCTGCAGACAGCAGTAAGCGCTGCAAACAAAGAGAAGGCTCATGCACAGGTAGCTCTTTCCTACACATTAGGAGATGCTTACACACTGGAATACTGGACAGACATTGCAAAACGTATTGAAGATATGGGCGCTGATTCCATCTGTATCAAAGATATGGCAGGTCTTCTCCTTCCAAACAAAGCTACAGAGCTTGTAACAGCATTAAAAGAAACAGTTAAGATCCCGATCGACCTTCATACACATTACACCTCAGGTGTAGCTTCCATGACTTACTTAAAAGCAGTAGAAGCAGGTGTGGATATCATCGATACAGCAATGTCTCCATTTGCACTGGGAACATCCCAGCCTGCAACAGAGGTTATGGTTGAGACATTCAAAGATACACCATACGACACAGGATTTGATCAGAAGCTTCTCTCCGAGATCGCTGACTACTTCCGTCCGATCCGTGACGAAGCTCTTGACAGCGGACTGCTCAATCCGAAGAACCTTGGTGTTAACATCAAGACTTTACTGTACCAGGTACCGGGCGGTATGCTCTCCAACCTGACTTCCCAGCTGAAAGAACAGCACGCAGAAGACAAATTCTACGATGTTCTCGAGGAAGTTCCGCGTGTACGTAAAGACCTTGGTGAACCGCCGCTTGTTACTCCGTCTTCACAGATCGTTGGTACACAGGCTGTATTCAACGTACTTATGGGCGAGAGATACAAAATGGTTACAAAAGAAACAAAAGATATCCTGTTAGGAAAATACGGCGCAACTGTAAAACCGTTTAATCCGGAAGTACAGAAGAAGTGCATCGGCGATGAGAAACCGATCACATGCCGTCCGGCAGACCTTCTTGACAACGAGCTTGAGAAACTTGAGAGCGAAATGGCTCAGTACAAAGAACAGGATGAAGACGTATTAACATACGCACTGTTCCCACAGGTAGCTATGGACTTCTTCAAATACCGTCAGGCTCAGAAAACAAAAGTTGACGAGAAAGCAGCTGACAAAAAGAACGGAGCATATCCTGTATAATTGATCAGTAATTAAATATGTCCAAACGAAAAAAGGAGCTTGCGTAAGCAGGCTCCTTTGCGTTATTATGAAAGAATATGATACCCGGGAATATAATGTGCCAATGGTTATATGCTGCCAGAGGTACATATCTATATTGATCGTAGCGAAGCGGAGACGTGGAACCATGATGAAATAGACAATCTGCAGGGTAAAATAAATACAGGAGAATATTCCATGAGCAAAGTTATAATAATCGGCGGCGGAGCCGCCGGAATGATGGCAGGGGTTTTTGCAGCCCGTAACCATCATGAAGTTCATATATTAGAGAAGAACGAGAAACTGGGAAAGAAAGTCTTCATCACAGGAAAAGGCAGATGCAATGTGACAAATGCCTGCGACACAGAAGAACTCTTTCCTGCAATGATGAGCAATCCCAAGTTCCTCTACAGCAGTTTCTATTCATTTACCCCTCAGGATGTAATGGAGTTCTTTGAGGAAGCAGGTGTCCCTCTGAAGGTAGAGCGTGGAAACCGCGTATTTCCACAGTCTGACCATTCCTCAGACATCATCCGCGCTCTGGAGCGTGAGCTGAAGAAAGCAGGAGCAAAGATTCATCTTCATACTGCTGTGCAGGAAATCGTAAAGAAACCTGTAACGGAATCTGTAACAGATTCCGTAAATACCCTTGAATCAGAAGCCGCATTAACAGAATCAGGATCTGATGCAGGAAAAAGCAGAAAAGGAAAAAAATCATCTGACATACAGCAGGAGAAGATCACAGGAGTTATACTTACAGATGGTACCTTCATAGAAGGCGATGCAGTCATCGTGGCAACCGGTGGATTCTCTTATCAGAGTACAGGCTCCACAGGTGACGGATACCGCTTCGCAAGAGAACTGGGACTGAAAGTCACGGACATTGCTCCCTCCCTTGTGCCATTAAAGACAAAAGAAGACTATATCCCTAAGCTTCAGGGACTTTCCCTTAAGAATACAGGACTTACCATAAAGAATGGAAAGAAAGTACTTTATGAGGATTTCGGAGAGATGATGTTCACCCATTTCGGAGTCACAGGTCCAATGATCCTCTCCGCCAGTGCCCACATCGGTGCAAAACTGGCGAAAGCACCAAACGGCGAACTGTCCGCATATCTGGATCTGAAGCCTGCACTCACCAGAGAACAACTGGATGCCAGGATCCTGCGTGAATTTGAAGCAGGACCAAACAAACAGTTCAAGAACGTGATTGGCGTACTTTTCCCGTCATCTCTGACTCCGGTAATGCTGGAACTGGGTGGAATCCCCGCAGAGAAGAAAATCCACGACATCTCCAGAGAAGAACGCCAGCACTTCATTGACCTTATCAAAGCCTTCCCCTTCACAATCACAGGAATGGGTGAGTTTAAAGAAGCCATCATCACCAGAGGCGGCGTCTCTGTCAAAGAGATCAACCCCGGAACAATGGAATCAAAGAAAATCTCAGGTCTTTACTTCGCAGGCGAGGTACTGGATCTGGATGCAGTGACAGGTGGATATAACTTACAGATTGCCTGGTCTACCGCATATCTGGCAGCGCAGGCTATACGTTACTGTTCACTCCGTTCACAGTAACGGCTATACAGTAAGCTGAAACAAGCAGATGATGAGTACCTTGTAGGTGGATGATATCTATGATATGATTCAGCTATACGTTATTTACTGATTCATAAACATCAATCAATAATAAAACAGAGAAAATCTGTTTGAATAATAGAAACAGGAGGAACCACGAAAATGGGATGTAACATAGCCATCGACGGACCTGCAGGAGCAGGAAAGAGCACCATCGCAAAGAAAGTAGCGAAAGAATTATCATTTATCTATGTAGATACAGGAGCCATGTACAGGGCAATGGCTTTATATCTTCTGAACCATGGCGTAAACGGAGAAAATCAGGAAGAGATCGAGGCTGTATGTTCCAGCGCTGACATTTCCATCGAATACAAAAACGGAGAACAGATTGTCATCCTCAACGGAGAGAACGTAAATGCTATGATCCGCACCGAACAGGTAGGAAACATGGCATCCAAAAGCTCCGCAAACCCGAAAGTCAGAGCCCACCTTCTGAAACTTCAGAGAACTCTGGCAGAGAAAAATGACGTAGTCATGGACGGCAGAGATATCGGCACAACCATCCTTCCAAACGCAGAAGTAAAAATCTACCTCACAGCAAGCGCAGACACCAGAGCAAAAAGAAGAGCCCTGGAATATGAGCAGAAGGGAGAAGCCTTTGACCTGGAACAGATCCGAAAAGACATCATCGAACGTGACGAACGCGACATGAATCGGGAAGTTTCTCCTCTGAAACAGGCAGAGGACGCAGTGCTTGTAGATTCTTCGGAAATGGGAATTGATGATGTTGTAAATGCAATTCTTAATGTATATAAAGAAAAAGTGCAGAAATAATTTAAGAAGGATTATTTTATGAAAGTAAAAGTAGCAGAAACAGCAGGCTTCTGCTTCGGCGTCAAACGTGCAGTGAACAAAGTCTACGAACTCATAGACACAGAACAGAAACCTATTTTCACTCTGGGCCCGATCATCCACAACGAAGGCGTGGTAGCGGATCTGGAAGCTCGTGGCGTCCATGTTATCGCAGAAGCAGACCTGGATTCCCCGGATGACACCCTGCAGAATGGAACAGTAGTCATCCGCTCTCACGGCGTAGGTAAACTCATCTACGATAAGCTGAAAGAAAAAAACATCTCCTACGTAGATGTGACCTGCCCCTTCGTCCTGAAAATCCACAGGATCGTGGAAAAAGAAAGCCTTGCAGGAAACCACATCATCATCATCGGTGACAAAGACCACCCCGAAGTACAGGGCATCTGCGGCTGGTGTCAGGGACCGTACACGGTGATCAGAAACAAAGAAGAAGCCGAAGCATTTGTACCCCCAAAAGGCAAAAAAATAAGTATTGTGTCCCAGACGACATTTAATTACAACAAATTTAAAGATTTAGTTGAAATTCTTTGCAAAAAGAGGTATGATAATAATGTTTTAAATATTCTCAATATTTTAAACACTATTTGTAATGCTACCGAAGAACGGCAGAGAGAAGCAAAAAACATAGCCGGAGAGGTAGACACTATGTTGGTCGTAGGCGGCCGGCATAGTTCCAATACTCAAAAGCTGTTTGAAATATGTAAAAAGGAATGTGGAAATACTTACTATATACAAACACCTGTAGACTTGGATTCTGAAATGTTCCAATGCAGTAGTTATGTAGGTATTACAGCAGGGGCTTCCACCCCAAACAAAATTATTGAGGAGGTTCAAGAACATGTCAGAATTAAGTTTTGAACAAATGCTGGAAGATTCCGTAAAGACTATCAGAAATGGAGAGATTGTACAGGGTACTGTCATCGATGTTAAAGAAGATGAGATTATTCTGAATATCGGTTATAAAGCAGACGGTATTATCACAAAGAACGAATACTCTAACGATGCAAGCCTTGTACTCACAGATGCTGTTCACGTTGGAGACACAATGGAAGCAAAAGTTCTCAAAGTAAACGATGGAGAAGGTCAGGTTACTCTTACTTACAAGAGACTGGCAGCAGAGAAAGGCAACAAACGTCTTGAAGAAGCATTTGAGAATCAGGAAGTATTAAAAGCTCCTGTAACTCAGGTACTTGACGGCGGACTTTGTGTAAACGTAGACGAAGCAAGAGTATTCATTCCTGCAAGCCTGGTTTCCGACACATACGAGAAAGACCTTTCCAAATATGCAGATCAGGAGATCGAATTCGTTATCACAGAATTCAATCCGAGAAGACGCCGCATCATCGGTAACCGTAAACAGCTTCTTCTCGCTGAGAAAGCAGAGAAACAGAAAGAATTAATGGAGAGAATCCATGTTGGTGACACAGTTGAAGGAACAGTTAAGAACGTTACAGATTTCGGTGCATTCATCGATCTGGGCGGAGCAGACGGACTTCTTCACATCTCCGAAATGTCCTGGGGCAGAGTAGAGAACCCGAAGAAAGTATTCACTGTTGGCGATAAAGTTAAAGTCCTTATCAAAGAGATCAACGGAGAGAAGATCGCACTTTCCCTTAAATTCCCGGAAGCAAATCCATGGCTCACAGCAGCTGAGGACTTCGCTGTAGGAAACGTAGTTAAAGGTAAAGTTGCACGTATGACAGACTTCGGCGCATTCGTAGAGCTTGCACCTGGAGTAGATGCACTCCTTCACGTATCCCAGATTTCCAGAGAGCACGTTGCTAAACCTGCAGACGTACTGTCAATCGGACAGGAGATCGAAGCTAAGGTTGTTGACTTCAACGGCGAAGACAAGAAGATCAGCCTGAGCATGAAAGCTCTTGAGGCACCGGCTGAGGAAGCTACAGAAGAATAATTTATCATAATCATGATGTTCAGACACCGTCCCTGTATAAGTTTATATAGGGACGGTGTTTTTGCAGTTATTTGCAATAAAGGGAGATGAAAGAGAAATATGACAGACCACGGTTTATTTGATATCCACTGCCACCTGATTCCGGGAGTGGACGACGGAGCACAGGACCTGGAGGAAACCCGCAGACTGCTCCGCATGGAATATGAACAGGGAGTTAGAAACATTATCGCAACCCCTCATTACAGAGATCAGATGTTTGATACACCCATCCACACCATCCGCAGCCAGTTCGCTCTGGTGGAGAAATGCGTACAGGAATTCAATCAGGAGCTTGCTAAGGAAGACAGAATGAGAATATACCTGGGCTGTGAATTCCATGCAAACATGCAGATGAGCAGAATGCTGGATGAGGGAAGAGTCAGTACAATGGCAGATTCCGGCTATGTTCTGGTAGAATTCTCAGGAAATGCAGAATACAGCTACATAGAAGACCGCCTCCGCAGCCTTATCATCGTAGGCTACCGCCCCATCATTGCACATGTAGAACGCTGCGACAACATCTGGGGTGACCTGGAACTGATCAGGGACCTGGCACAGATGGGCGCCTATATGCAGGTAAATGCGGACAGCATTCTGGGAAAAAGCGGATTTTATACAAAAAGATTCTGCAGGAAGCTGATGAAAGGAGACCTCCTTCACTTCGTAGGCTCTGACTGCCACGACAGTCGGTACAGGATCTGCCGCACAGGAGAAGCATACAAAAAAGTCATCAGCAAAATGGGACAGGAATATGCTGACAAAATTTTTATTGAAAATCCTTCCGCAATTATAAAAAATGGGGAAAACAGAAGAAAATTTGTCAAATACACTTGAAGAATGTCAGAAATCATATTACAATCTATAAAGTACGGACCGGCCTGTAATAACTCCGGTTTGATCATATAAGGAAGGAGAACCAAGAATTTGATAAAAGAGGCAAAGAATACCCGGGAAAATCCTGCGCAGCCTGTGGTCACTGAGACGATCATACAGCAGGAAGACACCATAGACCTTGTGGAACTTTTCTGGGTACTGGTCAATCATTGGAAAATTATCCTGCTTACCATGCTGATCACAGCAATGCTGGCAGGTGTCTATTATCTGGTGGGAGTGAAACCATCTTATCAGGCGGACGCATCCATTTTTATCACAAACAATGAATCCGTGATCACAGTTTCTGACCTGCAGCTGAGTTCAGAGCTTACAGAGGACTATGCGAAGATCATCAAGAGCCGTAATGTTCTCAAACAAGTCATCAAAGAACTGGATCTGGATCTGGATTACAGAGAACTCAGTAAACTGGTCAGTGTAACGAATCCGGACAATTCCCATATTATTACCATCACAGTTACCTGCGGTGACGTGGAACTGTGCAGAGATATTGCAAACAGTCTGATGAATATCGGACTGGACCGTATTTACCAGGTGGTAGGAAGCAGCGAACCTACAGTTATCGATTACTCAGAGGCAGAGGCAGTGGATGAGATCACTCCTGCACTGACAAAATATCTGGCGATTGGACTTCTGCTGGGACTTATCGCAGCCTGTGGACTAATCTGCGTACGTTACATGACAGACACCACATTAAAGACAGAGGATGACCTGAAGAGATATCTGGATATCCCAGTGCTCAGTGTGGTTCCTTATTACGAAGAGAAGAAAGAGTAGAAGATGGACAGAGAAGATAACAATATTGAATCCCTGTTTCAGGATCTTGTGAAAGAATCCGGATATACGGGAAGACAGACAGAGGTAATACATCCACATGTATCAGATGTATCTTTCCACGTAAATGAGGCCATCAATGTTCTGCGTGGAAACATCCAGTTAAGTGGAAGCAATATTAAAACAATAGCTGTAACAAGTTCCGTTGCTAATGAGGGTAAATCATCAATAGCTTTCCGCCTGGCAAAGAGCATGGCAGGGCTTGAGAAGAGGATCCTCTTTATAGACTGCGATATCCGTAATTCTACCATACAGAACAGATATGATATTGTAGGTGAGAAGAAGGGATTAAGCGAATACCTGTGCGGAAATATCAGCAAAGAGAAGATCATCTACCGCACAGATGACAAATACCTTGACATGATCTTTACAGGTGCAGTGGCACCAAACCCAAGTGAGCTGGTATCAGGTCCGCTATTTGCAGAGCTGATGGAATTCGTGCGAAGCGTTTATGATTATGTGATCGTAGACACTCCGCCGCTGAATCTGGTTATCGACGGGCTGTTGATCGCCAAGCAGTGCGACGGAACTGTCCTTGTTGTGGAGAGCGGAAAGACAGACAGGGCACAGGCTGATAAGGCGAAGCAGCAGATACAGTATGCAGGTATCCGTCTCCTCGGCGCAGTGCTGAACAAAGCGCCGGTTTATGAGAAACATTATGGCTATGGATATGGCTACGGTTATGGTTACGGCTATGGCTACGGATACGGCTATGGAAAGAGCGCTAAGAAGAATGAGAAAGAAAAGAAGAAATAACCCTGTAAATAAGAAACAGATCATCATCAGTCTGGTGATCTGCCTGGCTGTAGCTTTGTTTGCAGCAGTTTTTATCCATATGGAACAGACAAAGCAGAAATCTATGCAGATCACTGCAGGGAACACCCACAATGTGGGTAACAGTTATAGAAATATTGTTTACAAAGGTCAGGAATATCAGTATAATAACCGTATCACAAATATTCTCTATGCCGGTGTGGACTCCACAGGCAAGCTGGAAGCTTCCTCCCAGTATGGAAATAAAGCCAGGGCAGACAGCATTGCTCTGGTGGTGATGGATGAGAAGAACCGCAGGATGACCATTCTCTCCATTAACCGTGATACCATGACTGATATCCGCAGATATACAATGAACGGCAATGACAAGGGACTCTATACCACGCACATCGGATATGCCTACAGCTATGGCGATGGGGGAAAGGTAAGCTGTGAGAGTCTCTGCGAGGCAGTATCACTTCTCCTTGGAGATATCCCTGTGAAGCGCTATGTAGTGACAAACCAGGATTCCATGCCCTATATCAATGAGCTGGCAGGCGGAATCACGCTTACAGTGCCAAACAACGATCTTCAGGAGAAATATCCGGAGATGGCAGAGGGTGCACAGGTTACCCTGGATGACAGCAACATAAAGGATTTCCTTCAGTACAGGAATACAGAGGAGTCCTTCAGCAATGAGGGCCGTATGCAGAGACAGAAAGCCTATCTCACAGCTTATGTTGAGAAGATGCAGTCCATGGATGAGAATGACCTTGAGAAAGCATGGGATTCCCTCGATGTGATGGACGATTATATCCAGACAAGTGTGACACGCAACCAGTATCTGGGACTTGTGAAGACTCTTAAGAAAGCAGAGTTCACAGAGGACAGTATAGAGCAGCTTCCGGGAACAGACCAGGAGGGAGACCTTCATGATGAGTTCCATGTGGATGAAGATGCACTCCGGGAACTGATCATCCGTTTATTTTATGAAAAAGTATGACAGGCTGCTGTTTTTCAACCGCCTTGTTATAAAGTAACCGTAAATTAATAAGAATAGAGCCAGAAGAAGACAGAAAGGAAGGCATTCTTATGAAAAGAAAATATTTCAGTATTTTACTTGCAGCAATGACAATTGCAGCATCTGCCAATGTATATGCAGCCCCAAGTATCGGACAGATCATTCCGGAAGCTCCAAAGGTAGTTGAGGGAAATCTGTCAAACAAACAGGAACTGATCGTAAAAGATGTTGATACAGGTGCCTACAAGGACGAAAAAGTTGCAGAGGTAGTAACAAAAGTAAATGATGATAATACCAAGGTAAACATGAATGAGATTCTGAAAGACCTTAAGGTAGATACAACAGAAACAATTAAAACAAACACAGAGAAGAAGGTAAATCCGTCCCTGTATGAGTCTCTGACACCTTTTGTAGATCTGGTTATTAAGGAAGATGATAAGATCACATACGAAACAGATGGCGCTATCAAAACAACCCTTACCATCGAAGCTGCCAAGGATGTAAAGAAGAAAGATGTACTTCTGATGCAGATCGATCCGACAACAGGAAAGGTTGCCTTTGTTGCAATTGAGAAGCTGGACAAAGCCACAGGTGAAGTCACAGCCACCTTCGATTCACTTGGACCTGTAATGCTGATCGAGAAGGTTCCGGTTGTAACCAAGAAGGTTTCTCCTGAGAAATACGCAGACGAAAAGGTAGCTGATGCAGCAAAGAAGCTGAAAGATCAGAAAGCAGGCTTTACTCTGACTGATTTTATCGATGATCTGACAGATACAGAGAACAAAGAGGTCACACTGGACAACGGACAGACCATCAACCTGGACGACTATGTCAGCGCAAGCAGTCTTATAGATATGGCAATCAAGATGTCAGATGATTACTCCTATGATATGTCCGGTTCCCTTGACGCACAGGTAAACTGTGACATCGACAGTGTTGACTGGAAGAGCCTTGTAACTGCTAATGATGCAGACTTTGATGTTGATACAGCAGAGGGCGACCTGAGCCTTCTTACAGAGATAGAGCCATTCACAATCCCGGACAGCATTGTTGTACAGGCAGATGCTTCTACAGGAGAGCTTAACTATCTTGCAGAGCCTGAACTGAGCTTCGCATATCCGGAAAAAGAAGCAGAGGAAGCAGACGACGCAGATGAGACTGCTGACACAGATGAGACAGCTGATGCAGAAGATGATCTGATGAGCTGGATCGTTAAGGACGAAGCAGGCTCTTCTGAACAGCCAAATCTTGTGATCAAAGGCGAATTCAAAGGCATGGGACCTCTTGCAATCTTTACAAAAGATGCAAAATAATCTGATAAGAGAGGAACAGTTCAATGTCACGAAAATCTCGCAGACGCAGACATAAAAAAAATAAATTCATGTCCTCAGTGCTCTACTATGTGCTGGTTCTTGCTCTGGTGGCAGGCCTTGTATTTGTTGTCAAGGTAAACCACCAGGAACGTGCAGAACGCACAGAATACAAAGAAAAGCTGGCCGGCAAAGAGACGGAGGAAGATATCGGTGTACTGGACGACATGATGGTACGACCTACAGCAGAACCTACGGAAACGCCGGCAGATACAGCAGCAGATAAATGATAAAAAGTACCAAAAATTATTGCATCTTTTTGGCAATAAAGCTATAATAACGTGTAGATAAGACAAAAGGTCTATAGTCTTTGAATCGTCGCTTTGCCGCGTTTAAGGATATTGATTTACATATCTTGAAGAGAATCTGCCTTGTAACACAGGCAGAATGGCGAAGCATACCCAAAATACGGAGGTAATATATCCAATGTGGTATGTGATGCAGGTGCGAACAGGCACAGAAGAGAACATCCGCTGCCAATGTCAGCGGCTGATAAGCAGCGATATACTGAAACGCTGCTTTATTCCCTATTATCAACAGAAGAAACGATTTCAAGGCAAATGGCATATCCAGGAAAGAATCCTCTTTCCCGGGTATGTCTTTTTAATTGCCGAAAATCTGGAACAGCTGGCTGAAAACCTGAGAAAAGTCACAGGAATGACCCGGCTTCTGGGAACAGGAGATGAGATCATCCCCCTATCTCAGGAAGAAGTAGAGCTGCTTCTGAAGCTGGGAAAAGAAGAACAGCTGGTAGCCATGTCCACAGGGATCATAGAGAATGATCAGGTCAGGATACTCACAGGACCATTGCAGGGCATGGAAGGTTATATCAGAAAAATCAACAGACACAAAAGAAAAGCCTGGGTTTCCATAGAAATGTTTGGAAGGAGCGTGGATATGGAGGTTGGGTTGGAAATAGTAAAAAAAGTATGAGAAAAAGAAGGAGAAACTAAGGAAGGCGTATGTATAGAAAAAAATCAAGAGGATGGTATAAACACAAGGACTTTATATTTTTAGATCTTGTGTGTTTACTTCTGTCTTTAATACTGGCATATCTGGTTCGAAATGGTTCTGTCCGGAACATATTTGAACTGGGAATATATCATAATATGATATTCTTTGTAATACTGGCAGATTTATTTCTGATCATTATTTTTGAATCTTATAAAGGCGTTCTGAGGAGAGGTTATTATCAGGAATTACGTTCTGTTATCCAGCAGATGATCCTGATAGAACTGGCAAGTGGTCTGTATCTGTTCACTGTCAGCAATGGACACAGCTTCTCAAGGACAGTTCTGTATCTTATGGGAGTCTTTTATGTACTCCTGTCCTATGGCACAAGAATAATATGGAAAAAACACCTGATCCATAAAATGGCAGAAGGTGGAGAACATTCACTCTATATTGTAACAAATTATAATCTTGCACCAAAAGTAATCCAGAATGTAAAAAATCACAATTATAATCGATACAACATCAATGGTCTCATAATCATTGATAAAAATATAGCAGGCAAGGAAATTGAAGGAATTCCGGTTGTGGCAGATTTAAAAAATGCTGCATCCTATATTTGTCAGCAATGGGTAGATGAAGTTTTTGTAAATGTAGATACGTCTTATCAATATCCCCATGAACTGATCAATGAACTGTTGGAAATGGGAATGGCAGTTCATGTGAACCTGGCAAAAGTCAGAAGCACCCCCGGACAGAAACAATTTGTAGAGACAATAGGTGGATATACAGTTCTGACGACCACTATGAACTATGCTACGGACAGACAGGCACTTGCCAAAAGAGCACTGGATATCCTGGGTGGACTGGCAGGCTGTCTTCTGACAGGGATTATCTTTATCTTTGTGGCACCGGCCATTTATATCAGCTCTCCGGGTCCGATTTTCTTTTCACAGATACGGATCGGTCAGAATGGAAAACCATTTAAAATGTACAAATTCCGAAGTATGTATATGGATGCAGAAGAACGTAGGGCAGAGCTTATGGCGCAGAATAAAATGAGTGATGGCCGTATGTTTAAGATTGATTTTGACCCTCGTGTAATAGGAAATAAAATCCTGCCCGACGGAACCAGAAAAACCGGGATAGGTGAATTTATCAGAAAAACATCACTGGATGAATTCCCACAGTTCTGGAATGTGCTAAATGGGACCATGAGCCTTGTAGGTACCAGACCGATATTACAAGACGAATTACAAAAATATGAGCTGCATCACAGAGCCAGAATTGCCATTAAACCGGGGATTACAGGTATGTGGCAGGTAAGTGGCAGAAGTGATATTACAGATTTTGAAGAAGTAGTAAGACTGGATACAGAATATATCAGCAACTGGACTTTTGGGCTGGATATAAAGATTCTGTTTAAAACAGTGATGACAGTACTGAAGAGGGAAGGATCCGTATAATATGGAAAGAAAACTGGCGGTTTCTATGTTCGGTCAGAAGCGACTGAGCAGAGAAGGCGGAATTGAAATTGTAGCAAAAGAACTTTGCACCAGAATGGTGCAAAATGGTTGTACAGTTACCTGTTATAACCGTTCCGGCCATCATGTGAGTGGTGCAGAGTATGACAATAAAACAGAATATGAAGGAATCTGTCAGAAATATGTTCCGACTATCGAGAAAAAAGGGCTTGCAGCAGTGAGTTCTTCTTTTTTTGCAGCTTTTTACAGTGCATTTGGAAAATATGATGTAGTGCACATTCATGCTGAGGGACCTGCATTTTTTGCATGGCTGCCAAAGCTGTTTGGGAAAAAAGTGGTAGTTACCATACATGGAATAGACTGGTAGCGTGAAAAATGGAAATCAGGTTTTGGTTCAAAGTTTATCCGCCAGGGGGAAAAGAATGCTGTCAAATACGCAGATGAGATTATTGTTCTGAGCAAAGGAGTTCAGGATTACTTTAAAAATACTTATGACAGAGATACATGGTTCATTCCAAACGGTGTAAACCGTCCGGAAATCAGAAAAGCGGAACTGATTACCCAAAAGTTTGGCCTGACAGAGAATTCCTATATCTTGTTTCTTGGCAGGCTGGTTCCGGAAAAAGGCATCCGATATCTGATAGAAGCATTTAAAAATGTCTGTACAGATAAGAAACTGGTCATTGCAGGCGGTTCCAGTGATACAGACTCCTTTATGAAAGAACTGCAGGAATCGGCAAAGGAAGACGACAGAATTATTTTTACAGGATTCGTACAGGGAAGGATGCTGGACGAACTGTATAGTAATGCGTATATTTACACCTTGCCTTCTGATCTGGAGGGTATGCCGCTGAGCCTGCTGGAAGCCATGAGTTATGGCAACTGCTGCCTGGTCTCCGACATTCCCGAATGTACAGAAGTCGTAGAAGATAAGGCATTGATTTTCAAAAAGTCGGATATAGAGGATTTGAAAGAAAAGATTCAGGATGCCTGTGATTATCCTGAGAAAGTTATGAAACTGAAACAACAGGCAGCAGATTTTGTCTGTAAGAAATACAACTGGGACGAGGTTGTAAGGGAAACGATGAAGCTATACAGGAGAAAATCATAGATGAAAGTGTTAATGATAAATAATCTCCTCTAATCGAACGCAGGTAGTGAGATGTACATAGTGAAAATACGGGAAAACAGCGTATTTACGGCACTTTTTGAGAGATGGGTAGAGCTGCGAGAGCAGTTTTATCTCGCTACCTAGGTTCAGTAACAGCAGATGAAATTATCATAAGAACTTTCAGTATCACTACCTGCGTTTGTATGGAGCACTCTGGTTTATGAATAACACATTGGAAGTGCTGCATCTGAACAGAGGTAGTGAAATAGAACATAAATACAGTACGAAAAAGGAAGTTAGGATATGCGAATTTTACTTGTGAATAAATTTATATTTCCCAAGGGTGGAGCGGAAACGTACACATTCGATGTGGGAAAAATGTTAGAAGAACATGGGCACGAAGTCCAGTACTTTGGTCTTGAAAATGAAAAAAATACAGTAGGAAATCGAATCGGTTCATATGTAACGAATATGGATTTTTCTCAAGGAATAAAGGCAAATTTAAATGCACCTTTTCGCATTATCTATTCAAGAGAAGCACGCAAAAAAATTCGTGCAGTTTTAGATGATTTTCAGCCGGATGTAGTGCATCTCAACAATATACAGTATCATCTGACCCCTTCTATTATTCTGGAAACTAACAAATGGCGTAAAGAAACAAAGAAAGAATGTAAGATTGTTTACACGACACATGACTATCAGCTTGTTTGTCCCAGCCATGGAATGTTTGATGTGAACATGAAGCCGTGCGAACGATGCTTGGATGGTCATTATATTCATTGCCTTCAAACTAAATGTTTGAAAAATTCCAGAGCAAAAAGTCTCCTCGGAACGCTGGATGGATATATGTGGAAATATAGTAAAGCATATTCATATGTAGATGCCTATATTTGCTGCAGCTTTTTTCTTAAATCAAAATTAGACACTCAAAAAAGATTCCGTGATAAAACTATTGGGCTGCACAATTTCAAAAAAGAGATGCCGCACTTGGATAACATTCAAAAAAAAGGTTATGTATTAGAGTTTGGCCATCTTTCACGAGATAAAGGAACGGATACGTTGCTTGAAGTAGCCAAGAAGATGCCCAATACCGAATTTGTGTTTATTGGCTATGGCCCGTCGGCTGATAAAATGAAGGATATTCCAAATGTGAAGTATCTGGGATTTAAGACAGGAGAAGAACTTTATCGCATTATTGCTGAGGCTGCAATCAGTGTCTGCCCGTCTGAGTGGTATGAGAACTGCCCGTACTCCGTTATGGAGTCTGTACTTTTGGGTACACCTGTTGTTGGATCTAAAATGGGAGGCATCCCCGAATTGATTGAGCCGGGTAAAACCGGAGAGTTGTTTGAAGCGGGTAATGTGGAAGAACTTATGAAGGCGATAAAGAAAGTTATTCAAACACAAGACGTATTGGAAAGATATACAAAGAATTGTAGTCAGGTGAAATATGAAACGACAGAGAGCTACTATATAAAACTGATGAAAATTTATCGAGGAGAAAAGAATGTGGAACAAATTTCTTCGTAACCCACTTCATATTGTCAAGGATTATGAGCTGAGAAAACTGCTTTGGCAATCGGGGGGGGGCACAGAGGTCTGCAAAAAATATTTGAAGTTCAGAGATACCGTTCCTGAAAAGCTGACATTTCCAGAAACCCAAGTGGATGAGCCTATTTGGTTATTTTGGAATACAGGGTTGGAGCAGGCACCTGAGATAGTGAAGACTTGCTATCAATCTATAAAAAAATATGCTGGCAGACAAGTTGTTTTGCTTACAGAAAACAATGTGCAGAACTATATAAATATGCCGGATTATCTAAATGAGAAATTAAAAAGCGGAGTCCTTCCATTAGCGATTTATACAGATTTGATGCGTGTAGCATTATTGGAGCATTATGGTGGGACATGGATGGATGCGACAATACTGCTAACAGATGAAATTCCACAGGAAATATTAAATAGTGATTTTTTTGTGTTTCACAATTCACTCGGTGAAATTGATAATCCCGTATTGTATCCGGTCTGGTTCATCCACGCCAAGCAACATAATAGAACGATTTGTGAGATTCGTAATGTCCTATTTGCTTACTGGAAACGAAATAATCATGTACCAGAATATTTGTTTTCAAATATTGTAATTACACAAATAATGAGGTCATCACCAGAGGTTGAGAAAAAGATGCCTTATTTGAATAGTGACTACAGCGAATATCTGGTTAGAGTATTAGGAGATAAGTTTACAGAGGAAAAATTTAATTGGATTAAGCGACTTACTGGGATACATAAACTAACCTATAAATTAGAACCATCGATTGATAAGGAGGAAACAGTTTACCATTATCTGGTGCGGAATCTATGAGCCTTTTGAATAGTAGTTTCTGCAAGATAAAGGGAGACAATTAAATTATTATGCTGAATGACTACTATCAAAATATTGGCATGAAAGGCTTTATTCAAAGATATGGAATTGTGAATGCCGTCAAACGAGGGGCATTTATGTTTATCAAATTGCATCTTGTCAAGGATTATGAGGTGCGGAAGGTATTGTGGCAGGAACGAGCTTCTACCAAGATAAAACCATATTTAAAGTATAAAGACACAGCTGTTCAGGGGCTTAGCTTTCCCAAAAATGATGTGGAGAATCCGATCTGGATTTATTGGAATAAAGGTATTGAACAGGCACCGATTATTGTTCAGAAGTGCTATGAATCTGTATGTAAACATTCCAATCAAAAAATCATTTTGCTGAATGATCAAAACCTTGCAGATTACATTCGATTGCCAGATTATATTGAAAAGAAAAAGGATGCCGGCCAGATTCCGATGGCTGGATATGCGGATCTAATGAGATTTGCATTATTGGAACATTATGGTGGAACATGGATTGATTCCACGGTATATCTTACAGATTCTATCCCAGATATGATTTTAAATAGCGACTTTTTTGCAGTACGAAATTCACTGTTGCTGATAGATAACCCGGTGCTATATCCTGCTTGGTTTCTACATGCAAAAAAAGGAAACAAAACAATTCGAGAAATAAGAAATGTTGCTTTCGCATATTGGCTCAAAAACGAACATGTAATTGAGTATCTGCTGCCAAATTTGATTATAACATTGGTGGTGAAGAGTAATCCGGAAGTTGAGAAAGCAATTCCCTATATGAACAGTGATTATAGCGAGTATCTTGTTAAGGTTTTAGCTGATGATTATTCAGAAGAAAAATGGAATTGGATTAAAAAGCTTACAGGTATTCATAAGCTGACATATAAATTATCACCGGACATTGAAGCAGAAGGCACATTTTATAAGGCGCTGATTGAAAACAGTATAGAATAAATATTGCAAAGTGGGTTGGAGAAGAAGTATGGGAGCAATTGAATTAATAAAAAGCGATTTGTTTCGCTATGCTGGAACAACATCATCTAAGTCATTTATTAAAACATATGTTAAAGAAGCTGGTTTTCGCTTCTCCGTGGCATTTCGGTTGGTAAATGATGGGGGGGTGTTAAAACTGTTTGGAATAATCCTATGGAAATTGAGAAATCACCAGCAGATCCAGATACTTAGAAAAACGAAAATTGGATATGGACTATATATAGGTCATGGTGGACCTGTTGTTGTTAACCCTTCAACAGTTATTGGAAATAATTGCAATCTGTCTCAATTTGTAACGATTGGCTCAAATGAAGGAAAAGCAGCAGTAATAGGAGATAATGTTTATATTGGCCCTAATACTTGTATAGTTGAGGATGTAAGCATCGGAGATAATGCTACGATTGGTGCAGGAAGCGTTGTTACCAAGGATATTCCATCAAATGCAACAGCAGCTGGAAACTATGCAAAAGTGTTGAATTTTAATAAGCCAGGTAGATATATTCATAATAGATATTTGGAATAGTGATTCGAAGAGTGGAAGGAATATTATGAAAAACATATTGTTTGTGATGCCATCGTTAGGAAGTGGTGGAGCAGAAAAAAGTCTTGTAAATTTATTAAATCTTATAGATTATGAAAAGTATCCATACAGATAAGAAATTAGTGATTGCTGGTGGATCGAGTGATGCAGATGCATTTGCGAATGAATTAAAAGAATTAGCAAAAGGTGATGATAGAATCATCTTTACTGGATTTGTACAGGGTCAGTTATTAGATGAATTGTATAGTAATGCATTCATTTACACTTTACCTTCTGATTTAGAAGGTATGCCTCTTTCATTATTGGAAGCAATGAATTATGGAAATTGTTGTTTGATTTCAGATATTCCTGAATGTGCTGAAGTTGTTGAAGATAAGGTAGTGACATTCAAAAAGAGTGATGTGAATGATCTGAAGGACAAACTTGAATGGCTTTTAAGCCATGAAGATGCTGTACATACATATAAAGAGAATGCTACTGATTTTATCTGTCATAAATATAGTTGGGATAATGTCGTAGATAAGACAATGGAGTTGTATAAATGAAAGTATTGATGATTTTATCATCAGTATTTTGAGTATCACTACCGACGTTTGAAAAAAGCACTCTAGTTTATAAACAACACATTGGAAGTGCTTTATTTGACCAGAGGTGGTGACATTCAAATATAGGCTTCAAAAAAATAAGGAGATAAATGCAATGAGTATAGTTAATTTAGAAAACAAAACAATTCTAGTCACAGGTGCGGCCGGCTTTATAGGTTCCAACCTTGTGAAGCGAATTTATCAGGAGGCTCCTTCTGCGACGGTTATCGGCATCGATAACATGAATGCTTACTATGATGTGGCGCTGAAAGAGTTCCGTCTGAATGAGCTGGCCAAGTATCCCACATTTACTTTTGTAAAAGGCAATATCGCTGATAAGGAACTGATCACTGAGCTGTTCGAGAAGTACAAGCCATTTGTGGTCGTTAACCTTGCGGCACAGGCTGGTGTGCGTTACTCCATCACTAACCCGGATGCTTATGTGGAATCAAATTTGGTTGGCTTCTTTAATATTCTCGAAGCCTGCCGCCATTGCGAGAGTCTGGAGCATCTGGTTTATGCCTCTTCTTCTAGTGTTTACGGTTCCAACAAGAAGGTTCCGTATAGTACTGATGACAAGGTTGATAACCCGGTATCTTTGTATGCGGCAACTAAGAAATCCAATGAACTGATGGCTCATGCTTATTCTAAGTTGTATAATATTCCGTCCACTGGTCTGAGATTCTTTACCGTGTATGGTCCGGCGGGGCGTCCCGATATGGCCTACTTCGGCTTTACCAATAAGCTGGTGAAGGGCGAAACCATCAAGATTTTCAACTACGGCAACTGCAAGCGTGACTTTACTTATGTGGATGACATCGTTGAGGGCATTGTTCGTGTGATGAAGAAGGCACCGGACAAGAAGAATGGCGAGGATGGTCTGCCGATTCCGCCGTATGCCGTTTACAACATCGGCAATCAGAATCCAGAGAACTTGATAGACTTCGTGCAGATTCTGAGTGAGGAGTTAGTAAGAGCGAAAGTTTTGCCGGAAGATTATGACTTCGAGGCACATAAGGAGCTGGTTCCGATGCAGCCGGGTGATGTGCCTGTGACCTATGCAGACACCAGCGCACTGGAACGTGACTTTGGTTACAAGCCGAGCACTGATTTGAGAACTGGATTAAGAAAGTTCGCTGAGTGGTACGCTGAGTTTTATAAATAAGAGAATTAGAGGGACAGAGAAATGAGAGAGTTTAAAGATTTAAAGATTGCTGTTGCCGGAACGGGATATGTTGGCCTTTCCATTGCCACGTTGTTGTCTCAGCATCACAAGGTGACCGCTGTAGACATTATTCCTGAAAAAGTAGAATTGATTAATAACAAAAAATCTCCGATTCAGGATGAATATATTGAAAAGTATCTGGCGGAAAAAGAGTTGGATTTAACGGCAACGCTGGATGCCAAGGAAGCATACTCTGATGCTGATTTTGTAGTAATTGCTGCACCTACCAACTATGATAGCAAGAAGAACTTTTTCGACACCAGTGCAGTGGAAGCTGTAATCAAGCTGGTTATTGAGTATAACCCAGAAGCTATTATGGTCATTAAGTCGACGATTCCGGTTGGTTATACAGCTTCTGTGCGTGAGAAATTCCACTGCGACAATATCCTCTTCAGTCCGGAATTTCTACGTGAGAGCAAGGCTCTGTATGACAACCTTTATCCTTCTCGTATCATTGTCGGTACTGATGTAGATAATGCTCGTCTGGTAAAGGCAGCACACACTTTTGCTGAACTTCTGCAGGAAGGTGCTATCAAGGAGAATATTGACACACTGTTTATGGGCTTCACAGAAGCAGAGGCAGTTAAACTGTTTGCCAATACATATCTGGCACTGCGCGTCAGCTACTTCAATGAGCTTGATACCTATGCGGAGATGAAGGGGCTGAACACTCAGCAGATTATCAATGGCGTCTGCCTTGATCCTCGAATTGGTACTCATTATAATAATCCATCCTTTGGATATGGTGGATATTGCCTGCCGAAGGACACCAAGCAGCTGCTGGCCAATTATGCTGATGTGCCGGAGAACCTGATTGAGGCTATCGTTGAAAGTAATAGAACAAGAAAAGACTTCATTGCTGATCGTGTGCTGGAGATTGCTGGTGCTTATGAGGCAAATGACAGCTGGGATGAGAGCAAGGAAAAAGAAGTTGTTGTTGGCGTATACCGCCTGACCATGAAAAGTAACAGCGACAACTTCCGCCAGAGTTCCATTCAGGGTGTCATGAAACGCATCAAAGCCAAAGGTGCAACTGTAATTATTTATGAGCCGACGTTGAAAGATGGCGAGAAGTTCTTCGGTAGCGTAGTAGTTAATGATTTGGACGAGTTTAAGAAGCAGAGTCAGGCCATCATTGCAAACCGTTATGATAAATGCTTGGATGATGTGGAGGAAAAAGTTTATACAAGAGATATTTTCCAGAGGGATTAATTGAGACGGTAGAATGGCGCAGAAAGGAGAACGGACAGTGATAAGAATATTACAAGTTGTAAATGACATACATCGCGCTGGGTTGGAAACGATGCTGATATCATGGTAGACATACACAGTTTGTCGAAGTGCTTCCGAATACAGGAACCAGCAGCCGAAATCAGAGTATTTTAGAATTGACTGGACTGACAAATAGAATCGTTCGAGATTTGAATGATTTTTCATATATCGATCAGGAGATTGATTTTAAGGAAGCGAATGAAAAGATTGGTATAAGTAGAATAGAATCCATTCGGATTTTAGAGGAAATGCTAACAGAGCAGATTGGAATTTGACCGTAAGGATAGTGGAGGATGAACGAATGAATATAGCTATTATATCTCACAGTGCCGGTGGTGGTGGAGCAGAACGTGTGGCTGTTAATTTGGCAAACCATTTATTGAACGAGAACGAGGTGTTTTTCTGTGCCGTACATTCAGATAGAAGGGAATATTATTTGGATCCGAAAGTTCAATATGATTATATAGGAACAGAAAGAAGTGGATTTAGAGGGCAGCTATCTATTGCTATTAATCTGAGAAAATACATAAAGAAAAATAATATAGAAGTCATGATTTCTTTAGATATTTCAGTTGAGGGTATTTTCTTAATTGGCAATAAAAAACTTTTTAAAATATATTCCTTGCGGAATGATCCGACAAAGGTCTTTAATAGTGGGCTTAAAAAGATCCTTAGTAATTTAGTGTATTGGGATGCGGATAAAATCGTATTTCAAACCCCAGATGCCAGAGATTATTTTTGCCAAAAGATCCGTGAACATGGAGTCTTGATTCCAAACCCTGTGAAGAGCGGATTACCCTACTGGAATGAAGAAAACCACCGAAAAGAAGTTGTGGCTGCATGCCGTATGGCCAAACAAAAGAACCTTTTTATGCTATTGGACGCATACCGTATTGTTTGGGAAAAGCGGCAGGACTATAAACTTTCGATTTACGGAGAAGGGGAGCTGAAGGAAGCCCTTGTGAGGTACGCTGAGCAGTTGGGCATTTCGGAGGCGGTGAAATTTCACGGTTTCTCCAGTGAAATTCACAAAATTATGGCCGGATCGGCTATTTACGTTTCTTCCTCTGACTATGAAGGTATTTCGAATTCCATGTTGGAAGCGTTGGCAATTGGAATTCCGGCGATATGCACGGATTGCCCGGTAGGTGGCGCCAGAATGTATATTCGTGACGGGGAAAATGGTTATTTGATTCCTGTAGGAGATGCGGATGTGATGGCTGATCGTATGCTCGCCTTAATGGAAGACAAAAAACTTGGAGAATCTTTTTCTAAAGAGTCTGTTAAAATTCGTGAAGAACTCACAGACGATAGGATTTTTGGTATGTGGAAAGCGTTGCTGGTTCGATAAGTTTCTCCGTAACTTGATTAAATGCGAGATCAAGCTGGATTGTCTTTGTGAAATTTGAAGCAATCGGAAAAGGAGAATAGAATGGAAATCAGAATTAACAAATCGGCGATTACACAATATTTATTGATATACCTCATGTTCATAATTCCTGGAAGTTGTTTATTTGCAAAGTACTGGACAGGAACTATGAAGTATTTTGTATTACTTATAATATATGCTGCCTTGATTGCTTTTAAGAAAAAATATCAATCTCGGTATTCGATTTGCTTTCTTTTATTATTGTTGTTCTTTACTGTATTTTCTAGATTTTTGGTTGGTGGTGTAGGACTTTCTGCGTGGTGTCAGTTTGCTGTGTGTATTCTTAGCACACAAATTGCTATTTGTTGTGATAGAGAACATTTTTTAAATAGATGGATTCAAACTGTTGAATTTTTTGCAGCAATTAGTATTGGGTTTTGGGCCGTCTTTTGTATTGCACCGAATTTAGTCAACCTTTGGCCGGCTCAATCTTATGATACTCAGGCGCTGGGAACAGCAGGATGGGAAACATATTGGCATGGTAAAGGAGTACTTCTGTATAGCTACTTGGAAATTCATCCCACAAGAAATTGTGGCATTTTCACTGAACCAGGAGTCTATCAGATTGTTTTGAACATGGCATTGTTTGTGTTACTGTTTTGGAAAGATAAACTCTCTTTTGTAGCGGAAAGACGATATAGAAGATGCTTAAATATAATCTTAATAGGAATTATTACAGCTCAATCGACGACAGGTTATTTGGGATTGGTTCTCATCTTGTTTTTCTTTTATTTTACTCATCAAGAACATGAGGTGAGCCGAGTTAAATTTTACTTAATGGGATTGGTTTTTATTGCTCTCGTTGTTTTATTTGTAGATTATGCAACAAGAGCAAATGATAGTATTTTGTATAAACAGATTATCGAAAAACTATTTGGATCTTCTGGTAGCGGTTTTGATGTATCATCGGGGACAGGCCAGTATAGATTAGGAACCATGATGATTAGTCTTGCAACCGTTTTTCAGCATCCATTGGGAGTAGGATATGACGCGTTCTATGCAGCACGGAATGCTTTTGGAAGTGGTTTAGTAGCAGCAAGTCTTTTAGCTTATGCTGCTGTTTATGGGATTATCCCATGGTTGATAGTTCTTGGAATGATATTCACGCCGGTGTTTAGACATCAAAGAAGAGCAGTTGCATTTTTGTATGTTTTGCTTTTTGTAAATACTACTTTGGCGCAAACAGATTTGATATATCCAGCATTTTTCATGATTCCAATGTATTTGGTAGCAACTAAGAATATGAGGAGGTGACAATAACCGATGAAGAAAACTCTTATGATATGCTCTAACGAAAATGCGTACTATTTTGATCATGCCCATATTCCGGGATTATCAATTAGAGGACTCTTTAAGAACCACGCTGAGTTCAATAATCCTGTACTCAAATTTCTCAGAAAAGCGAAATCGAGATGGACATGTTTCTTTTATCAGGATTGGTTCGAAAATATTGATTCATATGAAAAAATAATTGTATTAGATGTGGCTTTTTCCTATGATTCTCAACTTCTACGAAATATTGCACAGAAAGCTACGAATTCGAAGTTGTATTTTTATTCCTGGAATATAGCAAAAGATGAATCAAAATTTGAAATTACTTATAATGCGGTAAAGGATTCCGGATTTCAGTTTTATTCATACGATAGAGGAGAGTGCGAAAAGTATGGTTTGAAGTTCAATACAATCATGTATGATCGCACCTTGACTTTGCAGACAGCTCATGAACAATATGATATTTTGTTCCTTGGATATTTAAAAGACAGGAAGGAAAATATTTTATCGTTATACGATATGTTTACTTCTGCAGGATTAACCCCAAGATTTGTTATTGTTAGTAATGGAGAAAGAAAAGAAAAATTTCCATTTGAATATCGAGATGATTATGTAGGGTACTACGATTATTTAAAGATGGTCGGAACCAGTCGTGCCATATTAGATATTGCGCAACAGAAACAAGATGGATATTCGATGAGAGTGATGGAGGCAATCTTTTTTAATAAAAAACTTGTTACAACGAATACTGCGGTTAAACAATCAGTATTTTATGACGAAAATAATATCTTCATTGTTGACTTAAAAACAACTACTGCAGATGAACTTCAAGCTTTCTTTGCAAAGCCTTTTCGAAACTACAGTGACGAAGTTCGAGAATATTATTCCATAGAAGCGTGGGTTGACCGCTTTACCGAGTAGCTTTTGAAAGGAGCAGACTGTGTTTTCGGATGTAAAGAAAAAAATTCGTAGAAAGATAGAATTATACAATTTTAAGCGAAATCATAGAGGTTTGTATGTCGATGGTTCTTTACAGCTTCGGCTTCCCAAGTATATATCATGCGGTTCCAATATCGCGATAGGAGAGAATAGCAAACTCTTGTGCTGGGATTCTTACGATGGTAAGAAATTTGAGACTTCTCCCTCAATTATAATTGGATCTGGGGTACGTGCAACGCGGAACTTGACGATTCAATGTGCCAATAGAGTTCAAATCGGTGATAATGTGCTGATAGCGTCTGATGTTTTCATCATAGATTATAATCATGGAAATTCGCCATTTACAAAGAATTACCTAGATAATCCCTTAAATATTTCGGGGGGGGGGGCGTAACAATTGAGAATGGGGTTTGGATTGGGAATAATGTTATTATTCTTCCAAATGTAACAATAGGGGAAAAAAGTATAGTGGGTGCTGGTTCTGTAGTAACGAAAAGTATTCCTGCATACTCAGTTGCAGTAGGTAACCCAGCTCATGTTATTAAGCATTTTGATTTTGAGACTAATATATGGATAGAGGATTAGAATGAATAAAATATTAGATAAAATAAAGAATGTGCCCATCGGAGTAAAAGCGGCAGCTGTGTATACCTTGGCATCTGTTTTTTCAAAAGGGCTGGCAATTATCACAGTACCAATTTTTACGAGAATCATGTCTACTTCTGAAATTGGTGTAGTTAATTTATATAATTCGTGGAATTCCATGTTGAATGCAGTAGTGACGCTTTCATTAACGTCTGGAGGTTATTCTGCCGCATTAAAAGAGTTTGGAAAAGAGAGAGATCAATATCAGTCATCGGTATTATCATTAACGTCTTTTGCTGCGTTAATTGTTGCTTTTATTTATATAATATGTCCGTCTTTTTGGAATGGACTGACCGGTCTGTCAACAGATTTAATGGTCTTGATGCTGATTGGTTTTTTTGTAGCCCCAGCATATGATTTTTGGCTTGCTAGACAGCGGTACGAATATAAATATAAACTTGCGGGCAGTTTAACAGCTATTACAGCTCTTCTTGCATCGTTATGTGCTGTAATGATTGTGCTTCACATGAACGCTAAGGAACTGTCTGACGTGGCGAATGGACGACTCTATGCATCGAATATCGTATCTTATATTATTTACGGAATTTTGTGGTGCATCATTATTTTTAGAGGGAAAACATTTTTCAATAAGAAATATTGGAAATTCTCCTTACAATTGAGCATTCCTTTGATTGGATATGCCTTAGCTGCACAGGTTCTTAGCGTATCGGATCGGATGATGATTAGCAAAATGGTGGATAATAGTGCAGTTGGAATTTATAGTACTTTGTATACCGTTAGTTCGATATCTTTACTGGTATGGAGTGCGATAAATGCTTCTTTTATACCATATCTGTATCAGAATATTGAGTCAGATAAGAATGAAATAAAGAAATATTCACTTTTGCTTATGGGCGCTTATGCGATTGTGGCTGCATTATTAACATTCTTTGCTCCTGAAATTGTAAGAACATTAGCTACTGAGGAATATTATGAAGCGATTTATATTATGCCACCTATTGCTGGCGGTGTGTTTCTGACATGCGTATCCAATATGTACTCGAATATTATGATTTACTATAAGAAAACTCAATATATTATGTATGCTTCGATAGCTGCGGCAGCTACCAATGTTGTTTTGAACTATTTTTGTATTGCGAAATTTGGTTATATGGCTGCGGCATATACTACTCTGGTTGCGTATATCGTATTAGCTCTTGGAGAGGCTGTTTGTGCTCATGTGGTATGTAAAAAAGAGAGAGGTGCCAACTACGAGGTATACAACGATAAAGCAGTTGGACTGATGGCGGTTATGGCCATTCTACTATGCTTGAGCGGATTAATTTGGTATCAGTATGCTGTTTTAAGATATGGAATTATTATAGCTGGCTGTGCGGTTGGTGCCGTACTGGGATATAGAGTTATAAAAATGAGGAAGGTGAAGCAGTAATGTTATACAAGATTATAGGTGCTCTTGTTTTTCCGGCATTCTTTTGTTACCGAAACAATTCATTGCTGAAAGAGGATATGAAGCGCTACAGCGCTCCGTTTACTGGATACGAAAAGTTGATTTTTTAATGTCGAAACATAAACCTTTTAGGTCTGTGTTTTATTATCAAAATAAGAATACAAAATGGCGGTACATAGTAAAAGTTGTTTTTCCGCCACTTCAGACAGTGGAAATCGGAGAAATTATTGGGGGGGGTTATACATCCCGCACTCTATAGCAGTGATATCCCCTTACAAGGCCGGTAAGAATTTGTCAGTGCTGCCGGGAGTTGTTATTGGTAAAAACGGGGAAGGTGACAGAAGTAAAACCAATCCTACGATTTTAGATAATGTTACCATTGGCGCAGAGAGTGTTGTGGCAAAGGATGTTTCATCGAATACAATTGTTGCTGGAAATTCTGCTCAAGTAATAAAAAAATATAATTTTGACAAAGAGATTTGGGAAAAAACGAAGAAGGACTAAAAAATGAAAGGTATCGTATTAGCCGGGGGCGCAGGTACACGTTTGTATCCCCTCACTATGGTCACATCGAAACAATTGCTTCCTGTTTATGATAAACCGATGATTTATTATCCACTTTCAACATTGATGTTGGCAGAAATCAAAGATATTCTAATTATTTCGACATCACAGGATACTCCGCGTTATAAAGAATTGCTCGGTGATGGCCATCAGTTTGGCATCAATCTAACATATGCTGTTCAGCCGTCGCCAGATGGGCTTGCACAGGCTTTTATTATTGGCAAGGAGTTTATAGGTGATGATACCTGCGCTATGATACTGGGCGACAATATCTTTTATGGCAATGGTTTGTTTGCACGTATGGATAATGCTAAGAGAATGGCAGAACAAGGAATTGCGACTGTATTTGGGTATTATGTAAGAGACCCGGAAAGATTTGGGGTGGTTGAATTCGATTCGGAGGGTAAAGTATTGTCCGTAGAAGAGAAGCCAAAGGCACCAAAAAGTAATTATGCAATTACCGGTCTGTATTTTTACCCTTCAGGTGTGGCATCACGTGCGGAGAGGGTTAAGCCATCTTCCAGAGGAGAGCTGGAAATCACGACTTTAAATGATATGTATCTAAAGGATAATCTGTTGAATGTTGAACTACTCAATCGGGGCTTTGCATGGCTAGACACTGGAACGATGGAAAGTTTACTGAGAGCGTCTGATTTCATTCATATGGTTGAGGAACAGCAAGGGGTTATGATATCCGCTCCTGAAGAAATTGCTTATAGATACAAATGGATTACAACGGAGCAGTTAAAAGAGGCCGCTGCGCTTTATGGAAAATCTCCTTATGGAGAGCATTTGAAGACTGTAGTGGAAGGAAAAATGAGGTGAGTATAATGAATATTATTGTAACCGGCGGCGCCGGATTTATTGGAAGCAACTTTGTGTTTCATATGCTGGATAAGTACCCGGACTACCGCATTATTTGCTTGGATAAACTGACCTACGCAGGCAATTTGTCAACATTGGCTCCTGTGATGGATAACCCCAACTTCCGTTTTGTGAAGGCTGATATCTGTGATAGAGAGGCAGTATATAAGCTGTTTGAAGAAGAGCAGCCCGATATTGTGGTGAACTTTGCAGCAGAAAGCCATGTGGATCGTTCCATTGAAGATCCAGGTATCTTCCTGCAGACCAATATCATGGGTACTGCAACGTTGATGGATGCTTGCCGTAAGTATGGTATTACTCGTTATCATCAAGTGTCTACCGACGAGGTGTACGGTGATCTGCCTCTGGATAGACCTGATCTGTTTTTCACGGAGGAGACTCCTATTCACACCAGCAGTCCGTATTCTTCGTCTAAAGCTGCAGCTGATCTGCTGGTGCTGGCTTACCATCGTACATACGGTTTGCCGGTGACTATTTCCCGTTGTTCCAACAACTATGGCCCATATCACTTTCCGGAGAAGCTGATTCCTCTTATGATTGCTAATGCTCTGAATGACAAACCTTTGCCGGTTTATGGTGAAGGTCTAAATGTGCGCGACTGGCTGTACGTGGAGGATCACTGCAAAGCCATTGATTTAATCATCCACAAAGGACGTGTAGGTGAGGTTTACAATATCGGCGGCCACAATGAGATGAAGAATATCGACGTCGTGAAGATCATCTGCAAGGCACTGGATAAACCGGAAAGCCTGATTACATATGTTACCGATCGTAAGGGTCACGATATGCGCTATGCCATTGATCCGACTAAAATTCACAATGAGCTTGGCTGGCTGCCTGAAACGATGTTTAAGGACGGCATCCAGAAGACCATCCAGTGGTATCTGGACAATAAGGAATGGTGGGAGACCATCATCTCTGGCGAGTATCAGAACTACTACGAAAAAATGTACAAAAATAGGTAAGGAGGAGTTCATATGGGACAAATTACAGTTACAAAGGCACCGATAGATGGGCTATATGTAATTGAGCCTACTGTACATGGTGACAGTCGAGGATATTTTGTTGAAACATATAACCAACACGATATGCATGAGGCCGGATTGGATATGGTGTTTGTCCAAGACAATCAGTCCATGTCACGCAAGGGCGTATTGCGTGGGCTTCACTTTCAGAAACAATTTCCACAAGGAAAGCTAGTGCGTGTAATTCAGGGTTCTGTTTTTGATGTTGCAGTTGATTTGCGTGCGAATAGTAGAACTTATGGTCAATGGTATGGGGTAGAGTTAACGGAGGAAAATGGTAAGCAGTTCTATATTTCGGAAGGGTTTGCACACGGTTTTCTTGTACTAAGCGAAGTCGCAAAGTTTTGTTACAAGACAACTGATTTTTATCATCCTGGTGATGAAGGCGGCGTGGCATGGAATGATCCTGAAATTGGTATTGTATGGCCGCAGCTTATCGGTAAATATAAAGGAAATGCATCCGCTGACGGCTATCAACTCATGGATGGAACTCAGTTAAATCTAAGTGAAAAAGATCAGAAGTGGATGGGCTTAAAAGACACATTCAAATTCTAAAGGAGGAACCAAAATTGAAAATATTAGTGACTGGTGCAAATGGATATCTGGGACAGGGGATTGTAAGAAGTATCTTGAATAATGGCCATTGTGTTGTAGCTACGGATTTTAACACCCAGTTTGTAGATGAGCGTGCAGAAAGAATTGTCTGCAATTTATTTGAAGTTGATAACCCGTATAGTTTCTTTGGCGAACCTGATGTGCTTCTCCATTTGGCATGGAGAGACGGGTTTGTTCACTATTCCAGTGCGCATATTGATGATCTTCCTAAGCACTATGCGTTTATTAAAAAAATGGTTGATGGAGGTATTCAACAGGTTGCTGTTATGGGAAGCATGCACGAAATTGGCTTCTTTGAGGGTAGCATAAATGAAAGCACTCCTTGTCATCCTACGACTCCGTATGGAATTGCAAAGAACGCATTACGCGATTTAACACAAATGATATGTAAGCAAAAAAATATTGTGTTCCAGTGGCTACGTGGCTATTATATTGTTGGTAATTCTAAGTTTGGCAGTTCAATATTCTCAAAGATTACAGCGGCCGTAGATGAAGGAAAGACAGAGTTTCCATTTACCTTGGGTCAAAATCAATATGACTTTATTGACTACCCTGATTTCTGCGCACAGGTTGCCGCAGTAGTTGGTCAGAAAAATGAGCAAGGGATTATTAATATTTGCTCAGGCAAACCAGAAAAATTGGCAGATAGAGTTGAGCGCTTTATTAAGGAAAATGATTATAGAATTAAGCTGCAATATGGAGCATTTCCAGATAGACCGTATGACTCCAAGGCAATTTGGGGTAATGACACAAAAATCAGAAAAATCATGGAGAACCAGACAAATTAAATGATAGACCAGCTAATGACGCGTTTTTGCCGCGTAGAATGGGAACTGTATCATGGGCATAATAAATAAAATATGGAAATATATAATGAAGCGCCAAAACCCGATGCGGTATGCTCGCAAGATGGGCGTAGTGCTAGGTGAAAACTGCAGACTTATTGGATTACCAGATTGGGGTAGTGAGCCATGGTTGATTTCTATTGGAAATCATACAGAGGTTTCCTTTGATGTAGCTTTTATAACTCATGATGGTGCTACCTGGTGTTTTAGAGATCAAGATGAGTATAAGGGAACATTAAAATTCGGAAGAATTCGAATTGGGAATAACTGTTTTATTGGTGCCCGCAGTACGATTTTACCAGGTGTTACAATTGGTGATAATAGTATCGTGGCAGTGGGAGCGGTGGTGAATAAAAGTATACCCTCCGGAGAAGTGTGGGGGGGGGTACCAGCCCATTACATCATGAAAACAAAAGACTATGCAGACAAGTGTAAAGAAAATACTCCTATCTATGATTTAGAAAACTATCGGAAGAATTTTCGTGAGGAGGTTAATTTGATCTGCGATAGGATGGAACATAGCATGTGAAATAAGGGATAGGGTCCGACAGCGAGGATAGTCTAGGTAATTAGGAGAATATTATTGGGTTCCATTGGGGTCAGACCGTGCGTCCAGCTAAGGGTATATAGTCCGGTGGGTGGAAGCCCCATCAAATAAGCTGCTAACCACAGCATTTGTGGAACATTGGGGTCAGACCCCATGAAGAAGAAATGATTTTTTTCTAAAGAAACTATAAACGAAAACGAGAGCATAGGCTACTGGCGCTGCTCTAATAATTACATAAAATTTTGTGGAAGGCACATTGGGCGCTACAAGGTATGGAAAGGAGAATTATGAAAACAACATTACTTATCATGGCAGCTGGTATTGGCAGCCGCTTCGGAACAGGAATCAAGCAGTTAGAGCCGGTGGATGATGCGGGGCATATTATCATGGATTATTCCATCCATGATGCGCTTGAGGCTGGCTTTAACCATGTGGTATTTATCATCCGTAAGGATATCGAGCAGGAGTTCAAAGAGGTTATCGGTGAGCGTATCAAAGCTATCTGCGCTGCCCATGATGTGACGGTGGATTATGCTTTCCAGGACATTAACGATATTCCGGGGACTCTGCCGGAAGGCCGTACAAAGCCGTGGGGAACTGGTCAGGCCGTGCTTGCAGCGAAGAAGGTCATCAAGACCCCGTTCATCGTCATCAATGCAGATGATTACTATGGCAAAGAAGGTTTCAAGGCTGTTCATGAGTATCTGGTGAATGGCGGCAAGTCCTGTATGGCAGGTTTTGTGCTGAAGAACACGCTGTCTGATAACGGTGGCGTGACTCGCGGTATCTGCAAGATGGATGAGGATTACAACCTGACCGAGGTTGTGGAAACGAAGAATATTGTAAAGACCGTAGCTGGAGCAGAGGCAGAAGGAATGGCTGTTGATGTTGATTCTCTGGTTTCCATGAATATGTGGGGTTTAACTCCTGATTTCCTTACAACGCTGGAAGAGGGATTCAAAGAATTCTTCGAGAAGGAAGTGCCGGGTAATCCACTAAAGGCAGAATATCTGATTCCTATCTTCATCGGTGAACTGCTGGAGCATGGGAAGATGTCTGTGAAGGTTCTGAAAACAAATGATACATGGTATGGCATGACCTATCATGAGGATGTCGCAGCAGTAAAGGATAGTTTCAAGAGGATGCTGGAGAACGGCGTGTATAAGACTGACCTGTTCAGCGATCTGTAAACGACGATGAAAGAAACGATTGATTTACTCGGAAAGATCCTCACAAACATCCTGACTGCTCTGTATGAGCCGTTTGGATTCTCGCTCCTTCTTTCCTTCCTGGCAATGTTTTTCTACCTGTATGCATATGAGCCTGCTGCAGCAGGTAAAGGATGGAAGAGCGCCATAGTGACATGGTATCAGAAATTCAAAGAGAGCGTGTTCTTTCGGAAGTTGTTTCTGTTGTTTTTTGTGACTTCGATGATTTTGTTCCGAACACTATTGAACCGTAATTTGTGGATGAATCCGTTATCCAAAGTTATGGGTGGCTGGGGCATCTGGGAGACAGTGAACGGCGAGCAGAAACTTACAACTGAGTGCATAGAGAATGTGATCATGATGGTGCCGTTTAGTTCGGTAGTGATGTGGACATTCAAAGAAAAGACAGGAAACGGCTGGAAGAAGATACTGTGGTATAGCGGGAAGATAGCGTTCATCTTTTCGGTAAGCATTGAGATGCTGCAATTATTGCTTAGATTGGGTACGTTTCAGCTATCGGATATCTTCTACAACACAGTAGGTGGAGTGCTCGGCGGTTTGGTGTACTATGTGACGATGAAGGCAAGAATAGTCTTAAATATATAACCTCCATGCCTGGGCTTCAACAGCAGCTTCAGGTAGCACACATAGAGCTTTCACCGCAGACAAAGAAGGAATTGGATGAGAGATTTGTCCTGATCTATACAGGGCAGAGGCGTCTGGCGAGAAATCTTCTCCGTGATGTGGTGGGACGCTATGTGGGCAATGAACCGGACAGTCTGTTTGCGTTGGAGGAGATACAGGAGTAATTTACAGGCTCTCTTTCTTGTCCATCCGGCAGCGTTTATCCAGGTGGCGGTTGATCAGAAGCAGGAATACAATTGTTGAGAGGACAGAAGAGATTCCGTCAGCAACAGGTTCTGCGAAAAAAGCCGCTTTTGCACCAAAGAAAGAAGGCAGGACAGCTGCACTGATCACAAAAAGAGATTTTCTGGTAACGGAGAGCGCAAGTCCTGTCTTTGGACATTCCAGGGCAGTCAGCCCGTCTACAAAGACATACTGGAAGCTTAGCGGAATGATCATCAGTGTATAGGTACGGATGACCCAGACAGAGAATCTGATATACTGTGGATCAGTGGTAAACAGAAGAACAAAGTACCGGGGAATAAACCGGGAGAGAAGGAACATGATGGTGGTAAAGATAAGCATTACTCCCAGAATGTTCCTTTCTGCGTCCTTGACCCTGTTTATGCATCTGGCACCGTAATTGTAGCTCAGGATTGCCTGTGTACCTCCGCTGATCCCGATCATAGGTGAGGTGATCAGAAGCAGATAGCTTTGAGCAATGGTGGCACAGGTGATCAGCATATCGCCCTGGGAAGCACCACCATATTTCTGGAGCACTGTATTCATAAAGATTAGGATCAGGCTGTCTGTGGCCAGGATCAGAAAAGGAGAAAATCCCAGGGAAAGGATTTTCCTTATGACTTTTAAGTTGTACTGTCCGAAGGTAATCTTTACAGGAACCTTTTTTCCCAATAAGAAGGTCATTGCAAAGATGCAGGAGAGTATCTGCGAAATAACGGTTGCAATGGCAGCACCGGAAATTCCCATATGAAAACCAAAAATAAAAATCGGGTCTGACAGGATGTTACATCCTGCGCCGATCAGTACGGTAAACATTCCCACAAGGGGGAATCCCTGACAGTTGATAAAGTAATTAAGTCCTGTAGCCATCAGTGCGAAAAAGGTACCTGTTGTATAAATAGTCAGGTAGGTATTGGCAAAGGGAAAAGTAGCCCCACTTGCGCCAAACAACATAAGCAGCTTATCTTTTAGCAGAAGAAAGCTGACAGTCAGCAGAACAGAAAAAATACTGAGCATCAGAAAAGAATTTGCCAGTACCTGTTCTGCTTTTTTGTGATTCTTTTCGCCCATTCGGATTCCCATGGTAATGGAACCTCCGATTCCTACCAGGGTGCCAAAAGAAGTGAGAAGTGTAACGATAGGACCGCATATGCCTGCACCTGCAAGAGCCAGTGCGCCATTTTCGGAAATATGTCCGATATACATCCTGTCAATAATACTGTAAAGTACATTGACAAATTGCGCGGTCATAGAAGGGATGGCAAGCTGGAGCACCAGAGTGCGTACGGGTGCCTTGCCAAGATTTGCTGTTGTGTTCATTTTAATTTTCCTCATCCATTCGACAGGGACTGCCGCACTTGCATGTGCAGCAGCCCCTGTATATTAATCATTGTCAATTTTAACAGATATGGACAGAAAAAGCTATGATTTTTGAGATATTGTCCTTGTAAAAGATATTGAGAATAGCCTCTCGGGGTCAGACCCCATGAAGAAGTGGAATGAATAAGTAGAATTCTGTAGTTGCTATGTTCCCTCAAAAGATATATACTTAAATTACAAATAAAAGCTGGTCAAGGGAGAGACTTATGGATGTGAAAGACAGTATTTCTGTAACACTAAAGACGATAGATGGAAAAGAAACGAAAGATCAGTCAGCAAAGAATATTTTTTCATATAAACCAATTATGAGTAATATTCTAAAATATACTGTAGAAGAATATAGAGACTGCTCCCTGGAAGAAATTATGAATTGTATAGAAGGTGATACGATTCAGACAGGAACCGCGTTGGTAGAAGAGGATATGGCAAAAACCATACGTGGAGAGGATACAGAATTTCATACGACAGATGAAGCACCAGCAGCATTTGATATTCTGTTCCGTTCTTTAAATCCAAAAGCAGAAGGAAAGCTTCTGGTAAATCTTCATATTGATTTTGAGATACAGCAAAATTACACACCGGGTTATCCGGTTGTAAAAAGAAGTATATATTATGGCTGTCGTAAATTGTCTGCACAATTAGATAAGATAGGGGAAAATGGAAAAGGATATGGTCATTTAGAAAAAGTGTACAGTATCTGGATCTGCCTCGATAATATTCCCAGGAAACTGGAAAATACCATATCATATTATAAGATGCAGAATTACAAAAATGAGGGAATCAAAGACAAAGAGTTCCGAATTGATTCCAGGGAATCAGATCTTTTGGAGATTATAATAGTACGGCTCGGTGGAGAAGGACAGGAAGAAAAGGGACTTTTGGATCTCTTATATGGATTATTTTCCGGAAACCAGAAAAAAGTATTATCATATATTCCAGATTCGGATAATCAAGTTCGTCAGAAGGAGGTGTCTGATATGTTAAGTATGATTTCTTATGCAGAGGAAAATGGAATAAAAAAGGGCGAAAAAAAAGGTGAAAAAAAGGGTGAAAATCGATTAGGAGCACTTATAAATATTCTATTAAAGAATAAACGTTATTCAGATGCTGAGAAAGCATCTGAGGACGAGGTGTATCGTGAACAACTATATAAAGAATATAAATTATAGAAATGGGTGGTTATTTTGAAAACTCCGGGGACTTAAATTTTCGACGACTGGTGATGCTCGAAAGGGTGCTCGTTTCAATCGGAATTGGAGTCTGCATCCTATGAAGTCCAGGTTTTAGTTTTTGCCATTCTAAAGATAGTCTCAGCATATTGTGCTTTTGTCAAGGACATTGAGGTCAGACCGTGCGTCCAGCAAAGGGCATGCAATCCGACAGGTGGAAATCCTGCCAAATAAGCTGTTAACCAACACACAGCATTTGAAGCGAGTCTTGGGTGTGTTGCAGTAATGTAACGTGCTAAGCGTAGACAGCAAGGTAGTAGGGATAGCTATTGAGCACCGAAATCCCAAGTATTTCCAGAGTGCCGACTCTGTGGTCTGAAGGGAAGGCAATATGTGGGTTTATCGATACGGTGAGATTTCACACAGCTCTGCGGTGTCGGAAGGAACTATTCATGCTATACAAGGATTGTACGTCAACTGGAGAGAGCCTATACTTTCTCTATTTTAGAGAAAAGAAATGGAGTATGTGGTGAAATTGCCGAAAAAAGTAAAATGAGTGTATGTGATTGGATAGAACAGCAGCAGGAAATTATGGAGAAAAGGAGTAATCATTATGGTATACATGTAGAGCTTAGATGCCAGTGGGCTGATTATATCCTTGTTTCTATTATGAATGTGCCAGGATTTTGTTGAAACGGACATCGGGTATAGATGAAAAATGCAAAGAGGCAATAATTGCAGCGGTCAAGAGAATTGCTGACAGGGATTTGGCGTTGTGGGAGCGCTGGGTACAAAGAAAGGAACATAATACAAATTGGCAGTAGCTCTTTTTAGTGTTCTTTCTAAAGTCAGCAGAGAAGCGCTGAAGCGTTTTGCACAGACAATCAATCTGGATATGATGCTGCAGAATCATAAAGAGAATATTGTGGCTTGGGAATTTGAAAGGTTATCGGATACATCAAAAAAATATATCTTAGAAAATATAAGTAAAGATATTTTGGAGAATTGGAATTTATTGTTCGAGAAAAAGAAGAAAAAACATGAGAATTTAAGAGAAATATGGTTTTCTGGTTACTTTAGTTTAATTTTGAGTTCTCTTCAATATGATTTGAAAAATAAGGAGGAGTGGAAACTTAGTTTTTTAAATTACGAAAAAATATTAGAAAAAGGTATGTATGCATGGTATGAGAAAACGACACATATGTGTTGCGCTTTTTTCTATGATATAACGCAGATATTTTATATTGTACTGGCAGGGCAGGAAAAGCAGATTATAGAGGCGGATGAAAGCGTGACTCAAAGTATCAGGAAGATACAGTTATTTATACGGCGGCATGAGGATTATTGGAAGGATCATGTTAAACAAAAAATAGAACTGGAACATAGACTAGAGGCGATGTTGTAGATTTAAGTGGAAAGGACAAAGGATGAATATTTTAATAGTAGGAAATGGATTTGATTTGGCACATGGTTTACCCACGAAATATGCGGATTTTCTGAAGTTTATAGATTTTTTTTACAAGCATAAGGCACAAGAAAGTTCAAGATTAGAATTGATTGCGGGAGAGGATATCAATTGCTATAAGTATTTTACAGACTTATTTAACAGTAAACAAGATTCTGAATTTGATCAGTATTTATATGATCAATCAAGAAAAACAATTCATGAGTTAAGTGATTTGTGCAAGGATAATGCATGGATTAAATATTTTTCAGAGGTGTATAAAAGCAGAGAGCAAAAAGGAAAAGACGGGTGGATTGACTTTGAAAGTGAAATTTCCCTGATTATGCAGACATTCAACAGTGTAAGCAGGGATATACAAGAGACCATACAAAAGGGAGGCGTAGGAACGGTGCTTTCACAAAGGCAATTAAACGTTCTTGCACTATTTTTGGAAAAGATGGATAGTTCATCAGGAATGGCGACCCATGTCTGGAAAAAAGAAGAAATTGACTTTTGGAAACAGAAACTTCTGGAAGATCTGAATAAACTTACACGTGCACTTGAAATTTATCTCTCAGATTATATTAGCAATTTTATGCTGGGAAATGGACTGCCAGATATAAAAAACTTGCGATATTTGGACAAAATTTTATCGTTCAACTATACATGTACATATCAGAGGATATACGGAGAACATCCGTTTTTGGAGTTTGATTATGTGCATGGAAAAGCTGATTTAAGGAATGATATCCAATCTACAAATATGGTGCTTGGAATTGATGAATATCTGGAAGGAGATGCGAGAGATAAAGACCTCGAATTTATAGAATTTAAGAAATTTTTTCAAAGAATACATAAGGAAACAGGGGGCTTATATGAAGGCTGGCTTGAGGAAATTCGGTCTGAGAAAAAAATATACGAAATATCAGCAATCGTTAAAGAAAATGGAACAGTTAAAAAGCACCACAGAGTAGTCAAGTATCATAAAGTTTTTATATTTGGACATTCATTAGACGTTACAGACAAAGATATATTGAGGAAATTTATTTTAAATGATAATGTCAAGATAATAATTTTTTATATGGATAAAGATGATTATAAAAAGAAAATTGTTAACCTGATAAAAATTATAGGACAGGATGAAGTGATAAAGAGAACGGGTGGAAAAAATAAAGCAATAGTATTTCAAAAGATAAATAACATGCACATGGATATCTGAAGAATTGGGAGAGCGGTTGATTAAAAAAGCCAGTATGTCAGGGAAAGGATAGTATTAACCCTGCCGGTTTCAAACCGACAGGGTATTTTTTTGCCCATTTTCAGAACAAAAAACCTTGAAAAAGGACAAAAAATCTGTTAAAATAAGAACAATAAGTTCTGCAAATTGAAAATACGAATAAATCAATACAAACAGGGAATAATAATCATAGACATATTCCTTTATTTTTTACATTAGAAAAGCCCAAAATGTTCTTTTTAAAATCGTAGAGTATCACACTCTATGAAGTGATTTCTTTTGAATTCAATAATTCGCAACTACAAATAATTTTACATAATGCAACATATTTTGTCAATATTTCCAAGAAAATCAATTAAATTCTATGCTTTCTCAATAAAGTATATCTATATTAACATTCGTTTTTGTTAACTTTTTAAGGAGGTTCGTTCATCAATTCGCTATATGCCCAGATACAGGGCTATCAGCCGCCGAGTACAGGAAAGGAAATCATTATCCGACAGACTGCGCCAGATACTGTAATCATCTCACGTTCCGCACAGGAAATCCTTTGCAGATATCTTTATGCAAATATATCTGAAAGAAATATAGGAATCTTGTTATGTCTTTTTACAGGAATGCGGGTCGGTGAGATTTGTGCCTTAAAATGGGAAGATATTTCATTTCAGGAGAAATCCATTTATGTGCATAAAACAATGCAGAGATTGCAGATTCCTGAATCTACTTCCCAAAAGACGCATATTACAGTCACATCACCCAAAAGAGGGTTGTTTGAGTGGGATGATATGATTCACAATGCGCTGGGCTGTATGCTCGGGTGCTGGGTTATGAACTGGATTTTTGTAAAATTGAAAAATTGTAAATGAAATGGGGACAGCCAGTTACTGGCTGTCCCTTTTTATTTGCTCGTCGATGGCGCGGTTGATGAAGGCGGATGTACTTTCGCCATGATCAGTCGCGTGTTTTTTTACCATTTCATGGCGTTCCGGCAGCATACGGACTTTTACTTCCCGGAATTTTGCATTATACTTCTCATTTGCTCTTTTTTTAGCTTCTGTGTAGCCGTAATAGTTCTTTTTCTGTTTTTCGGACATTTTCCAGAGACCTCGCTTTTCTGCTTTTTTTCTGGTCTCAGTATAGCATAAAAAGGTGCATGGGACAATGTAAAAATATGTTGACAAACATGGGACTATGCACGTATAATAAGGATACATCTAAAAAATAAAGTTCAGGAAGGTGATATTTTGACAATAGAAGATTTGATGGAAAAAATAGATTTGAGTCAGTTCAATAAAGAAATGTATATAGAATTAAAAAATCAAAAAAATGGATTATCTAATAGAGACAAAAAGCATATATCGAAGATTTTTACTAATTCTAAATTGGAAACAAAAGAAAATATATTAAAAGCGATAATATGTTATGCAATTTGGAAACCAGATGAAGCGATTAGTCAAGCTAGAAAAAAGGGAATATTCCGATATAAAGTATTTGGAAATAAAGGAAAAACAAAAGCCAGGTATTATTTAGAATATCTATTATCAAATAAAGAAATATTCGGTTTTTCGGAAACAACTAATAAATATTTAAAACAAAAATATAAGTTTGAGTGGTTAGAGTTTTTTTACAATAAGACAGAAGAAAAAATAGATATAGAGATTGCAAATCATTATCAACAGAGAATTAGAAAGTGTATACAGGGCGTTAGTTTTGAATCCTCTCTACATAAGGAACTGTTCGCTTATATTGATATGTTTTTTTTATTAGGAAAACAAACTAGAACAGGATATGATCACAATACATTAAGCACATATTCACAAGAGGAAATAGCAGAGGGAGTTTCATATTTATTATTCAAATATATTGAGAAATATGGGCTATCAACAAAAAAGAATTATTGCGTAGATTCATCATATATAAATTCAGATAGAATAGAAAAACTCATTTTACTTGCTTGTCAAATCAATTACGTTTTAGAACTGGAACTTCTTATTGATTTTTATGATTATGATATATGTAATGAAGGTAAGAACATTATTTTAAGAGGCAGGGATGAAACGCTTGAAAAAAGTATTCAACTGGGATATATCAAACAACAGATGCAAGAAGCATTATTTTTTAGTTCCCAATATAGTAAACATGAGGAAGATGTTGGCTTAGTAACCTTAAGTAAATTAATAGTGGACGAGCTAGGTGGGAAAATATGCAAACATATAGATAATGGAATATTAGAACGCTATAGGTTTGAAATACCTACAAATTTATTGAATAAAGTGGTTGAACAAAGTGTTGCAGGAAAAATTCAATTATATAAAGAAGAAGTTTTTGAATTAGAATATTTCTGTAAGGAAATGTGTATGAACGCGAATGAGTTATATGAAAAGAAAGTGACTCAAAATTGTAATGCATATGATATTCTTCTTTGTCAACGTTTCTTTAGAATTATGTATTATATTCAAGAGTATACGTATCAAAACGAGAGGAATATAAAAGTTATTCTTCAATCCTTAATTCCTTCAATGGATAAAGAAAAACTGAAATCTTTACTCTTTATGTTATTAAAAAACCAGCAGAAGGTCGAAGAAATATATGATTTATTATCGTATAATGTAAAGTATAAGTTTGATATTCAATATACACCATTTCTGGAAATAGGGAGTAAAGTGATATTTCCTACATCTGTATTGGCGTGTTCGAATTTGATGAGAAATACAATTGCATATTCATATCTTTCAAAAAATGAAATAGTAAATGACGATAATGGAGTAGAACCACTTGTAAAGGTGTGTGTGAATTGTTTTAGGAAATGTTCTTACGGATATGAAATATTTACAAATAAAAAATTCAAATATAAAGGGAAAGAGGGTGAAATAGATGTTTTAGTTATTTCAGATTCGGATGTAATAATTATTGAATGTAAGGGACCGCTAGTGCCAACTAACAATTTCGAAATGAGAGCTACATTTGAGCACATTGCGAAGGCGCAGAAACAGTTAGATTTATCTAAAGAAGCATTTGAGGATGTTGGATTTAGAAATAAATTTTTTAGAGATAGTCTTCACATTAATAGAAAATGTAGAAATATTTATACTTGTACTGTATTAGGAAATAGATTATTCTCTATTTGGTCAGGAGTGAAACATCCCATAAGAAATATATACGAATTGGAAATGATACTAAATAATGGTGAAATAAGTTCACCATTTGCAAAGTGGAGTATTTGGAAAGAATCAAAATATTCGCATACAGATTTGCTTGATTTTTTGAAGCAAGATGGAGTATTTATTAAGTTAATGCAAGACTCTATGGATAGATATTTTAATAAATTAACTTTTGCAGGTAAAACAATACAATATGAATCTTATATGTGGAATATGAGAAAGTTATTTTTACTTTGTGATGATAAATTAAGATTAGTAGAGAAAAACCAAGAAGCATGGGACGAATTTTTAAACATTAGTGAAGAACAGATAAGTACACAAAAATAATAAGTTTAGAAATGGGTAGCTTTACATATACGCCTGACATTGGGGGACAGACTGTACGTTCGGCAAAAAAGTATATATGATGGCATGTTAGGGGTCTGACCCCAATGTGGTCAACTTAAGCCCAGAATGTTGAAAATTCAACAATTCTGGGCTTATATTCTGGATTTTTATATAAATGTCTTGACATATCCTTAGAGGGACAGCCCCCTTTCATTTGTGCGCCTATTTATTGTCTTCACTGACATGAAGATAGTTCATAAGCGCAACCTGAAAAATTTTGGAACAATTGACTCCGTTCACAGCAATGTCTTTTTGACGTAAAATTGTTTATAACAGTAAAAATGTTTAACAAAATCTGTTAAAATGCTATAATGCAGATATGAAAAAGATAATCTTGAGAAAATCCATAATGTATGATAAAAGGATTACTATAAACTGGTGCTGTGAAAATACAACAGAAGAGGAGTAAAAAGATGTTATATATAGGAAATCACACAAGCTCATCCCGGGGATATCTTGCAATGGGGAAGCAGATGCTGGCAAATGGTGGCAACACATTTGCATTTTTTACCAGAAATCCAAGAGGAGGGAAAGCCAAAGACATTGATCCGCAGGATGTGCAGGCATTTGGGCAGCTGGCAGAGGAGAATCATTTTGGAAAGCTGGTGGCTCATGCGCCTTACACTATGAACTGCTGCGCTGCCAAAGAAAACCTCAGGGATTTTGCCAGAGAAATCATGGCAGATGATCTGAGACGTCTGGAAATGACACCGGGAAATTATTACAATTTTCATCCGGGCAGTCACGTAGGACAGGGTGCAGAAGTAGGAATCAGTAAAATTGCAGAAATTCTCAATGAAGTGCTGACAAAAGATCAGAGTACGATTGTACTTCTGGAAACTATGTCAGGAAAGGGCACAGAAGTAGGAAGAAATTTCGAAGAACTTCGTCAGATCATTGACAGGGTGGAGTTAAAAGATAAATTAGGTGTTTGTCTGGATACCTGTCATGTCTGGGATGGTGGATATGATATTGTAAACGATCTTGACAGCGTATTTGAAGAATTTGACCGGATAATAGGTCTGGACAGACTAAAAGCCATCCATTTAAATGACAGCATGAATCCCCTTGGCAGCCATAAGGACCGCCATGCCAGAATCGGAGAAGGTGAAATAGGACTGGAGGCACTTGTCCGCGTTATCAATCATCCTGCCACAGAGGGAATTCCGTTTATTCTGGAGACACCAAATGACGATGAGGGATGGACTCATGAAATTGCGTTGCTCAGAAATGAGTATAAACAGAAATGAGTATAAATATATCTGTCCGAATCAGGAAGATAAATTGGGGCGTGCTGACAAGTTGTAAGTGTAAATCGAAAGAGCAGGGGTGAGATCAAAAGGAAGGAATGCAGGAAAGATCAGAGATGCAGCAAAGACAAGGATATCAGGCAGTAGAGAAGCTGAGAGAAACACTGGACGAGAAGTATCTGTGGGAGGTTATTTTACTCTATGCAGGTGAGAGTTTCAAAACCTATACAGGGCTTCCGTTCACTTATGAAGTAAGAAAGGGTCGGAATGGAGACTACACAAGGGAATTGTGGATCGACCGTAGGGAGAACAGTAAGAGTCTGGCGTTAAGTTCAGTGCTGCTGGCATTGAGAAACATAAAGAAGGTGGGAGCTGTGGTTGACAGACCCAAAGCTCTGGGCGACATCCGCGGAGTGAGTTATATATATGGAATGTTCTACCGCTTTGGGCTGATCGATGTGCCGGATACAGCCAGGCAGAAGATGAAGTTCACAGGATATACTTTTTAGGAGGAAAGGTATGAACAAGAAGAGAAACGTGGATTCTGGGAGAAAGTCTGCAAGACCGGATTACATTCAGAAAACAATATCACAGAAAAGTTCAGGAAAACGCAGTGGAAAAGTTTTCTTCCCCAAAACCCTCATAAAGACTGGGGGGATTATAATTTTTGTACTTCTGCTTGGGTTTGCAGGAAACAAGTTTTTCCTGTCTGTCAGCAAAACAGACAGCGGGAAGGTGAAGGCCGTATCAGCTTCAGGTGCAGATGAGGAAAAAGGAGGCTGGATAATCGGAAAAACTAAAGAAACCAAAGATGTGGTTGAAATGAAAAAGACTAAAGAGATTAATTTTCAGCCTCATTGTGTGGATTCTACAAAACCGGAAAATCTGATCAGCTATACTAATATTGAGGTGGATGGAAACGTACTTGAAAATATTGGAGATTATAAGGCTGATGGTGATATTTCCTTTAATATAGGACAGGATTATACAGATGTGGATGGGATCGTCACATTCCGCGGAAACAGTTTTCGTGATGCTCCTTCCCATGGTTATGCAGATATGACTGATTTCAGGCTGGACAAACTGTGGTCTGCAGATACAGGTTCTCTTTCTTCGGGCAGTGCAGTCTGGACAGGAAGTGGCTGGACAGGACAGCCGCTTATGATGAAATGGCCCAAAGAAGTTAAAGCACATATGAATATGACAGAGAAAGCAAAGGCAGATGATGAACTGGTTGAGGTGATTTATGCCTGTATGGATGGATATGTGTATTTTCTGGATCTGAGAACGGGAGAAAAGACACGTGATCCATTATATCTGGGATATACTTTTAAGGGTGCGGGTGCCCTTGATCCGAGAGGATATCCGATTATGTATGTTGGCGCTGGATATAACAGCAACGAAGGAACTGCAAAGGTATTTGTAGTAAACTTGCTGGATTGTAGTGTTATGTATACTTTTGGAGACAATGATGAGTTTTCACTCAGAGGAAGTCTGAGCTTTTTTGACGGATCAGCACTTGTGGATGCAGAGACAGATACCCTGATCTATCCGGGAGAGAATGGAATCCTTTATCTGATCAGGCTGAATACAAAATATGATCTGAACAGTGGGACTTTATCCATTGATCCGGGCAGAACTGTAAAATGGCGCTACTATGGAACAAGAAGCAGTACAGAGTCTTTCTGGCTTGGAATGGAAGACAGTGCGGCAATCTATAAAGGCTATATATTTATGGCCGATAATGGGGGAAATCTTATGTGTCTGGATCTGAACACTCTTCAGCTGGTATGGGTTCAGGATACATTGGATGATTCTAATTCAACGCCTGTTCTGGAAATCGAAAAAGGACATCTGTATCTGTATGTAAGTACTTCCTTCCGCCTTGGATGGAGAAGTTATGACACAGCCACTGTCCCTGTCTGGAAGATTGATGCAGAAACCGGTGAGATCGTGTGGCATACAGATTATGAATGTACTACTGATGACGGTGTTTCCGGTGGAGTTCAGTCTACGATTGCCTGTGGAAAGAACAGCCTTGCCGATTATATATATGTGACAGTGGCAAAGACCTCTGACAATGCATCCGGAGTTCTTGCCTGTCTGAGAAAATCTGACGGATCTAAAGCATGGGAGGATTCTTCCTCATATGCCTGGTCTTCTCCGGTGTGCGTTTATAACAAAGACGGATCAGGAAAGGTTCTTTATTGCAACAGTACAGGTGATATCCGCCTTCTTGATGGTAAAACAGGTAAACAGGAAGATGTATTATCTGTCAGCGAGGGCGTGATAGAGGCTTCCCCGGCTGTCTACGATAATTATGCGGTTGTAGGCACCAGAGACTGTAAAATATGGGGAATCAGGTTACAGTAAATAGCAATATTTATTTGCTTTCTCCCATTCTTTATTAACTTGCCATTTATCGCACTAAATGGTAAAATTTAAATATCTTACAGTTTTACGGCACAATATTTTGAAAAAACTGAAAACAAAGGAGAGGAAGCGATGGAAGAGAGAAATAACAGACTGCTGAATGCGAAGCTGAACAAGTATATTGTTCCGGGGATTATGATGTCTCTGGCGCTTCAGCTGGGAAATATCGTAGATACGATATTTGTAAGTAATCTGATCGGGGTGGAGGCAATGTCTGCAGTTACCCTGAGCCTGCCTGTAGAGACGATCGTTCAGCTGACAGGATACTGCCTTGGTATCGGCGGTTCCATAGCAGTGGGAAACATGCTTGGCAAACGAGACAAAGAAGGGGCATCGAAATTGTTTTCTGCCACATTTATAGTAACACTTGTGGTGGGAATCATTTTTTCAATCTGCGCCCTTCCTGCAGCAGAACCTGTTGCCAGACTTCTGGTATCAGGTGACGGTGTCCTGACCGGTTATACCAGAGATTACATACGTGTAAGTATGCTGGGGGCACCGGTGATCGGAATTGGACTGATGATGGTCAATTACCTTGGAGTGGAGAATCATCCGGAGCTGGCATCAGCCTACCTTATCGCAGCCAATGTGATCAATCTTGTGCTGGACTATATATTCCTCAGATATACTCCTCTGGGGATTACAGGTGCATCCTTATCAACTGTTCTTGGTTTCCTGTTTGCAATGGGAATTTTTGTGCTTTATATCCGCTCTGATAAGCGAAACCTCCACCTGATCCTGCTAAAGCCGGGCGAACTTGGAATCACAAAGGAAGCAATCATCACAGGCGTGCCAATGCTGATCTTTATGGCAGCTAATTTTGTAAAGGCGCTTGGACTGAATACCATTATCATGAACCAGCTGGGCGAGGAAGGTATGGCAGTATTTACTGTCTGTGACAATGTGCTGCTGATCGTCGAGATGCTTACAGGCGGAATCATCGGTGTGATCCCCAATGTGGCAGGAATCCTTTTTGGAGAGAAGGACTACGTGGGAATCCGGGTTCTCTGTAAAAAGATGTTGAAATACAGTTACATCCTGCTGGCTGTGATCTTTGTCCTTATTATGCTGTTTACCGAGGAAATCACTGTCATGTTCGGAAGCGGCGGTGGCGAGCTGGGCAGTCATATGGTCCAGGCGCTGCGCATCTTTGCTTTGTGTGTGGCACCTTATCTGTGGAATAAGTTTATTATCAGCTATTACGAGTCCATTGAGGAGACAGCCATTGCAAGTTTTGCCACATTTCTGGAGAATGCGGTGGTAGTTCTGCCTGCAACCCTGGTGGGAATCCTTGTATGGAAACAGATTGACGGGATCGGTATCGACGGAATTGCAGCAGGATTTGTTGCCACTGAGATCATAACTGCAGTTGCAGCCTGTATTTTCAGAAAAATCATGCATAAGAATACAAGCTTTTATATTGTTCCTGACAAAAATCCGGGGATCAATCTGGATTTTTCCATTAAGAGTACCATGGAGGAAGCACAAACGGTTCATAAGAGGATCATAGAGTTCTGCCAGGAACAGGGAGCTTCTAAAAACAAGGCAAATCTTGCCGCAGTGTGTGCGGAGGAAATGACTGTAAATATTATACGATTCGGGGGAAAAACCTCCAACTGGATCGACATTAACCTCTGTCTGGAGGATGATCTCTGCAGACTGAGGATCAGAGATAACGGTGTAAATTTCAACCCTCTGGAATATCAGTATGACAGTGAAGACTTTGATATACATGGGATTGAACTTGTCAAGAAGGTATCAAAATCCATGGATTATATTCGTGCGATTGATATGAATAATACCATAATATCTTTTTAGGAGGTACATGAAAATGAAAAATATTAATGAAAGGAACAATTTTGTTTTTGAGTTTCGGCCGGTAACAGAATTGTTCGAGGAACAGGTGAAGCTTCATCCAGAGAAATGTGCAGTTGTCTCCGGCAAAGAGAGCTTCACCTATGCACAGCTCAACGAACGGGCCAACAGGATTGCCAATGCACTTGTGGAAAAAGGTGTCAGACGGGAGACCATCGTAGGTGTGGTTCTTGAGAGATGCTGTGATTTCTATGCAGTGCGACAGGGTATCCTGAAGGCAGGAGGAGCCTTTGCGGTTGCTACGCCGGATTACCCGGATGACAGAATCCAGTATATTTTTGAGGACTCAGGAGCTCCCTTTATTATCACAACAAAGGAGATCGCAGAGGAACGAAGGGAACTGTTTGCTAAGCTTCCCTGTACAGTACTTCTGATCGAGGAACTTCTGGAGAATGAGAATACAGAGAATCCTCAGGTAAAGATCGGGGAGCATGATCTTTGTTATTGTATCTATACTTCTGGTTCCACAGGCAAGCCCAAGGGTGTGCTGATCGAACATATCAACCTTGCCAATTTTGTAAATCCGGATCCGAAAAATGCGGAAACTTATGGTTATGTCAGCAGGGGATCGGTTTCTCTTTCCATGGCAGCCATGACCTTTGATGTGTCTGTTCTGGAGGAATTTCTGCCACTTACCAACGGGATGACTGCGGTGATCGCCTCTGATGAGGAGATTCTGAATCCTCTTATGCTGGGTGAGCTGATCGTCAGAAATAAAGTGGATATTATGACCACAACTCCTACTTACCTGTCCAATATGATCGATCTGCCCCAGCTTGAAAAAGCAGTTTCTCAGATTAAGGTGTTTGATGTAGGTGCAGAGGCTTTTCCTCCGGCTCTGTATGACAAGATTCGCAGAGTAAACCCGGATGCTTACATTATGAATGGTTATGGACCTACGGAAACTACCATCAGCTGTACCATGAAGGTAATTACGGACAGCAGAAACATTACCATTGGTACGCCTAACGGTAATGTGAAGGTATATATTGTAGATAAAGAGAATAAGATCCTTCCGGACGGAGAGACCGGAGAGCTTGTGATCGCAGGACTGGGCGTTGGCAGAGGTTATATGAATCTGCCGGATAAAACAGAGGCTGTATTCATTGATCTTAACGGAGAGAGAGCTTATAAGACCGGTGACCTTGCAAGGATCAGCCCTGAGGGTGAGATTGAATTTTTCGGAAGAATAGACAATCAGATCAAGCTTCGCGGCCTGAGGATTGAGCTTGGTGAGATCGAGGAAGTGATCAATTCCTATGAGGGAATCATTACCAGCATTACTCTGCCTGTAGATAACAAATTCCTCTGCTGTTATTTTATGGCTGACCGCCAGATCAATACAGAGGAGCTTTCTGCCTATGCATCAGAGTCCCTGGCTCATTATATGGTTCCTGAGGTTTTTGTCCAACTGGAAAAGATGCCTGTGACACAGAATGGTAAAATTGATAAGAAAGCACTGCCAAAGCCGGTTGCACAGCCAAAGAATCTGAAAGAACCCCAGACTCCTATGCAGAAGAAGATTTTTGAAATCGTTGCAGACGTTGTGGAGAATGATTTTTTTGGAACTGACACAAGTTTTTACAGGGCGGGGCTGTCTTCTATCAGTGCCATGAAGCTTTGTATTCTGATCTCAGAGGAATTCGGAGTGACTGTGAAAACCAGTGATATCCACGAAAACAATACGGTGGAGAAACTGGAAAAATATGTGATGCTTGCACCGAAGATCAGAACCTATGAAAAGAGAGAAGTTTACCCTCTTACCGGCTCCCAGAAGGGTATTTTTGCAGAGTGCATGAAGAATCCTGAGAGTACGGTATACAATATTCCGTTCCTGTTTGAACTGGAAAGCTCTGTTGACGTTCAGAAGCTGTCAGATGCCATTTCTCAGATGATCGCTGCACATCCGTATCTGCTGACAAAGGTTTATTTAAGTGACAGCGGAGAGATGGTGCAGAAGCCTTGCGAGGAAGCCTTTGTACCAGAGGTGGTCCGGACCACAAATGAGCAGTTTGAAAAGATGAAAGATGAGCTGGTGCGTCCCTTTAAGCTGGAAAAGGGACGGCTGTTCCGGGCGGGGATTTATGTGACAGAAGACAGGAAATATCTTTTTACAGATTTTCACCATATCCTGGCAGATGGTAATTCCTATGATATTATTTTTGAGGATATCGATCGGGCCTATCTGGGTGAGAAATTGGAGAAAGAATCCTACACAGGCTTTGATGCTGCCCTTGATGAAGAACAGCAGATGAAAGAGGGAAAATATAAGAAGGCTGAGAAATATTATGACAGTATTTTCGAGGGAATTGAGACAGAATCCCTGCCTCTTCCTGACTGCTCAGGAAAGACTCCTGAGAGAGGATACCTGTCGATGCCTGTGGATACCAGAGAGTCTCTGGTACTTTCTGCCTGCGAGAAGCTGGGGGTTACTCCAAACATTCTGTTTACAGGTGTATTCGGCATTCTCATGAGCAGATATTCCAATTCTGAGGAGAGTCTTTTTGCAACTATTTATAATGGAAGAAATGATTCCAGACTGGAGAATACAGTCTGCATGCTTGTAAAGACTCTGCCGGTTTACTGTTCCTGTGATCCGAAAGTCACCATACAGGCCTATATGACAGAGCTCTCTGAGCAGATTCTGTCTTCCATGGCAAATGATATTTTTCCGTTCTCTGATATTTGTGCAAAGTACGGGATTAATTCTGATCTGGTATTTGCATATCAGGCAGAGCTTGGGGATGATTTCCCAATCGGTGATACCGTTGCCAGGGGTCATGACCTTTCTCCGGATATGTCAAAGATGCCTCTGTTGATCCAGGTAAGAGAATACGATCATAAATATGTGCTTACTGCAGAATACCGCAGTGACATGTACAGTGAAGCCTTTGTACGTGGAATATTGGAATCCTATGAGGCAGCTATGGATTCCCTGCTGAAAGCAAAATATATTTCGGAAGTTTCTGTTCTTTCCCAAAATGGAGCGGACACAATTGCGGAATTTAATAATACTGCCTGCGAATATGACAGAAGTAAGACCATCGCTGATACGTTTGAGGAGCTGGTACAGACCATTCCTGACCATACGGCTGTGGTATTTAAGGATAAAAAATATACTTACAGAGAACTGGATGAGATCAGCGACAGACTTGGAAAATATATCGCATCCCAGGGAATCGGCAGTGAGGATGTTGTTTCCATTCTGATCCCCCGCTGTGAATATATGGCGATCGCACCGATGGGCGTGATAAAGGCAGGTGCAGCTTACCAGCCTCTGGATCCAACCTATCCCAGGGACCGCCTGATGTACATGATGGAGGATTCCTCTGCAAAGCTTCTCATTGCTGACAGAGAGCTTCTTTCTCTGGTAGACGGATATAAAGGACCGGTGCTGTTTACAGATCAGATCTGGCAGCTGGAGGATAGGGATGTTGTGCTTAAGAAGCCGCAGCTGCATGATCTGTTTATCCTTTTGTATACTTCCGGTTCCACAGGCGTGCCAAAGGGCTGTATGCTGGAATATGGAAATATTACTGCTTTCTGTCACTGGTTCAAGAGATATTATGGCATAGATTCGGAGTCTAGGATAGCTGCATATGCTTCCTTTGGTTTTGATGCCTGCATGATGGATATTTACGGTGCCATCACAAACGGTGCACAGCTTCACATTATTCCGGAGGAGATCCGTCTGGATTTCATTGGACTGCAGCGCTATTTTGAGGAAAATGGCATCACGCATTCCTTTATGACTACTCAGGTGGGAAGGCAGTTTGCGTTGGAGATGGATTGTAAGAGCCTGAGATATCTTTCTGTAGGAGGAGAGAAACTGGTTCCATGTGAGCCGCCAAAAGATTATAAGTTTATCAATGCTTATGGACCTACAGAGGCGACTATTTTTACGACTGTATTTGAAGTGGACAAATATTATCCAAATGTCCCGATCGGAAAAGCACTTGACAATGTGAAGCTTTATATTACAGACAAGCTGGGGCATATGCTTCCTCCCGGTGCATGCGGAGAGCTGATGATCACTGGCTGGCAGGTTTCCAGAGGATATCTTAACAAGCCGGAAAAAACTGCCGAGGTCTATACAAAGAATCTTTATGATGATACACCGGGATACGAAGTGATGTATCATTCAGGTGATGTGGCAAGATTTCTTCCGGATGGAAATATCCAGATCATTGGCAGAAAGGATTCCCAGGTTAAGATCAGAGGTTTCAGGATTGAGCTTTCTGAGGTTGAGGAAGTGATCCGCAGATATGAGGGCATCAGGGATGCCACTGTAGTTGCCTTTGATGATCCAAATGGTGGAAAATATATTGCTGCCTATGTGGTATCGGACAGCACTGTTGATATCAATGCCCTGAATGATTTTATTAAAGAGACAAAGCCTGCCTATATGGTACCTGCAGTTACCATGCAGATTGACAAAATTCCTCTGAACCAGAACCAGAAGGTAAATAAAAAGGCTCTTCCTCTGCCTGAGAAAAAAGCAGCGGAGATCATTAAGCCTGAGAATGAGGTTCAGCAGATATTATTTGACTGCATCGCAGAGGTTCTGGGGTATACGGATTTTGGGATTACCACAGATATTTATGAGGCAGGTCTGACATCCATCACTGCCATTAAGCTGAATATCCTGATCTCCAAAGCCTTTGACATTGTGATCAAAACTTCAGATATTAAGAATCATCCTACTATCCGAATGATGGAGGAATTTGTAAAAACTGCGGGAAAAGAAAGCAAAAGGGAAGTACAGGAAAGTTATCCTCTTACCAACACTCAGGAGGGGATTTTCATTGAGTGTACTGCAAATATGGGTTCTACCATTTACAATATCCCGTATCTGTTAAAGCTTGATAACAAGGTGGATCTGGACAGACTGGCAGAAGCCATTGACAGTACTGTTGAGGCGCATCCTTATCTGAAAACCCGTCTGTTTATGGATGACAACGGAAATGTACTTCAGAAACGAAACGATGGGCTCAGTTATAAAACACCGATTTTAAACGGAATGAACAGAGACACTCTAGTACGTCCATATATGTTGTTTAATGAACAGCTTTTCCGGTTTGAAATCTACAGAACCTGTGATGGCAATTATCTGTTCCTGGACCTTCACCACATTGTTGCCGATGGTACATCTCTGGCTATTATAATTAATGATATTAACAGAGCTTACAGCGGTGAGAAGCTGGAACCGGAAGGTTATACTTCCTATGATCTGGCACTGGATAACAGAGATGCCCTGGCAGGTGATATCTATAAAAATGCAGAGAATTATTATAAGTCAGTATTTGAACATGCAGGTGGAAGCATCAGCTTCTATCCGGACAAAAACGGTGCGGCTCCAACAGCAGAACTTTACCACAGAGAGACCAGATCCATTTCCGTGCAGGATGTGAAGGAATTCTGTAAAAAGCATGGAATTACGGAGAATGTATTCTTCATTTCCGCTTTTGGTATCACACTTGGAAAATATAATTTCAAAAAGGATGCTGTATTTACCACTATTTACCATGGAAGAAACGATTCCAGACTTTCGGAAACAGTGGGTATGCTGGTAAAAACACTCCCTGTTTTCTGCGATTTCTCAGGAACAGCTAAAGATTGCTTAAGCGGTGTACAGAAACAGCTGATTGATTCCATGAACAACGATATTTATCCTTTCTCACAGATCAGCCATGAGTTTGATATTAAGGCAGATGCCATGGTTATTTACCAGGGCGACAATTTTGCTTTTGACACCATTGGCGGGGAATATGCACAGGAGGAGCCTGTCAGCCTGAACATGGCAAAGGCACCGGTTTCTGTCAGCATTTCCATTGAAAAGAACAGATTTGTCTTTGAGATTGAGTACAGAGGGGATATGTACCATGAGGAAACTATCCGGTATCTGGCTGACAATCTGGAAACCACTGCAGAGGGAATCTTGAGGGAATGCGATCCGGCTGATATCCGGCTGATGTTTGAGGAAAAAACTCAGATGGAGGATATTCCGGAACATGCAGGAAAGACCTTCATAGATCTGTTTAAGGAGATGGCTGCCAGATATCCGGACAGACCGGCAGTGCGGGATGACTCCGGAGATTTTACTTACAGAGAGTTGGACAGAATGTCTGATTATATTGCTCAGAAGCTTACGGAAAACGGATTTGGCCCGGAACAGGCAGCAGGTATCCTGTGCGGCAGGACAAAGGAATATACAGTAGCCTATGTGGGTGTTATGAAGGCCGGCGGAGCCTATGTTCCTCTGGATCCGGAGTATCCACAGAGCAGAATTGAATATATGCTGAAGGATTCAGGAGCAAGAAATCTCCTTGTGATCGATCAGTATCAGAATCTTGTGGAATTTTATGACGGAAATGTGATCAGTCTGGACAGTGTGTCAGATGAGTCTGAGGATTTTGAACTTTCTGCAGAGCTTATTTCTCCGAAACCGGAGAACCTTGCCTATATGATCTATACTTCAGGCTCCACAGGAAAGCCAAAGGGTGTTATGATCGAGCACAGAAATCTGTTGAACCTGATCGAATATATCACACTGAGCAGAAATACTTCACCGGATGACATTGTGGCAGAGTTTGCGAGCTTCTGTTTCGATGCGTCAGTGATCGATCTGTTTGCACCTCTTACCGCAGGAGCAGTCCTGTATATTTTACCGGAGAGTATCCGTAAGGACGCCATTGCCATAAGCAGATATATAAAGGAAAAAGAGATCACCACCGTAACCTTCCCTACCCAGATGGGAGAACTGGTTACAGAACTTCTGGAGGATGCACCTGCTCTTAAATTTGTTACACTTGGCGGCGAGAAATTCAAGCATTACCGTAACCGTACCTATCAGATGATCAATGGCTACGGTCCTACAGAGAATACGGTTTCTTCCACAGAGTTTTTGGTAGACAGACAGTATGACAACATCCCGATCGGAAAATCACAGCGGAATGTGCGCAGCTACATTGTGGACGAGAATCTGAACCGGCTTCCGGTGGGTGCGTCCGGCGAACTTTGTCACGCAGGAAGGCAGATTGCCAGAGGATATCATAATCTTCCGGAAAAAACAGCATCTGTGTTCGTAGAAAATCCATTTGCTGTATGTGAGCAGGAAAGCCGTCTTTACAGGACCGGTGATATGGTCCGCATGAAAGGTGACGGAAATATTGAGTACATAGGCCGGATCGATTCACAGGTGAAGATCAGAGGATATCGTGTGGAGCTTGGTGAGATCGAAGGTGCCCTTCTGAAACATGAGCTGGTGAAAAATGCAGCCGTTACAGTAATTGAAAAGGGTGGAAATAAATATATCACAGCTTATTATACAGGAGAAGCCATCCCGGAGGATGAACTGAAGACCTTCCTGGAGCCGCTGATCCCGGATTATATGATGCCGTCTTTCTTTGTCAGCATTGAGGAAATGCCTGTGACACCGGGCGGTAAGATTGATAAAAAAGCACTGCCAATGCCGGAGGTAACCACGAACACTGCCAGCTATGTAGAGCCGGTTACTGCAGCTCAGAGAGCACTCTGTGAGATTTTTGAGAAAGCACTGGGAATTGAAAGAGTAGGGATTGAGGACAACTTCTTTGAGCTGGGCGGATCTTCCCTTACTGCATCCAAGGTTGCTGTTATGTGTCTGTCAAAGAATATTTCACTGGTATATGCGGATATTTTCAAATATCCTACTGTACGGGAACTTGCAGCTCTGGTTGATGATGACGGAGTTACAGAGGCTGCACAGAGCAAGAATGAATTTTCGGATTATAACTATAACAGGATCCAGAATGTGATCAGCGCAAATACAGAAGAAAATGCAGACCGGATCACAAAGGAAAAGCTGGGAGATATTATGGTCACAGGTGCCACAGGTTTCTTGGGGATCCATGTCCTTAAAGCATTTCTTGACAATTATGACGGTAAGGTTTACTGTCTTGTACGTAAGGGCAAATATGAATCGCCTGAAAAGCGAATGATGAACATGCTGATGTACTATTTTGATGATCCATACAAAGAGCTGTTTGAAAGCCGTATTATCTGTGTGGATGGGGATATTACCTCAAAGGAACAGGTAACAGGATTTTCAGAATACAAATTCAGCACCATCATTAACTGCGCTGCCTGCGTAAAGCATTTTGCGGCTGATGATGTACTGGAAAGAATTAATGTGCAGGGTGTGGAAAATCTGATCGATTTCTGTAAGAATAACGGCCGCAGACTGATCCAGATTTCTACGGTTTCCGTTGCGGGAGAAGGTTCTGACGGTGTTCCGCCAATGTCCAGAGTTTTCTGTGAGAATGATCTGTACATCGGACAGAATATTACCAACGAATATATCCGTACCAAATTCCTGGCAGAGAGGGCGGTTCTGGAAGCAGTTTCCGAGGGACTGGACGGCAAGGTAGTCCGGGTAGGTAATCTGATGAGCCGAAACTCTGACGGCGAGTTCCAGATTAATTTCATTACCAATGGATTCCTTCGCAGCCTGAGAGGTTATGCGGCTGTAGGTAAATTCCCTATGGGCGGTATGCATGAGGTGGCAGAATTCTCACCGATTGATTCTACTGCGCTGGCAGTTCTGAGACTGGCTCAGACCGACCGGAGATTTACTGTATTCCATGCATGCAACAGCCATCATATTTATATGGCAGACCTGATCTACGCAATGCGCAGCTATGGATTCAGGATTGATATTGTAAGAGATGAGGAGTTTGAGGCAGCAGTGAAGGAATTTGCAAAGACCGGTCAGGATTCTGATGCGGTTTCCGGACTGATCGCCTATACCTCACATAATGAAAATGAAATCTATACCATTGATTACAGCAATCGTTTTACAGCACAGGTTCTGTACAGGCTGGATTATAAATGGCCGGTTACAGATGACAGATATCTGGAAAATGCAATTGCAGCACTTGACAGACTTACATTTTTTGATTGATTCAGGAGGGAAAATCACAATGGAAATTATCACAAAAACAGAAGGTAACAAAGCAACTATGGAAATCAGCGGATGGCTTGATACACAGACAGCTCCCCAGTTAGGGGAGGCTCTGTCCGGACTTGAAGACAGCATCACAAGTCTGGTATTTGATTTTACAAATCTGGAGTATATTTCATCTGCAGGCTTACGTCAGGTGATCGTAGCCTACAAAAAAATGGCTCAAAAGGATGGATTTAAGATCATCAATGTTTCTGATGAGGTTTACGATGTATTCAGCCTTACAGGGTTTGACAGCAAGATCGATATTCAGAAGAAGTAACTGTTGATCAGATGCAGAAATTATACAGGATCAATATTAATCATTTTGAGGATCCGCTTAAGAATGAAAGGCTTCTGGATCTGGTTGGGATCAGAAGAAGAGAAAAGGTCATCAGGTATCGTATGCCTGATGACCGCAAAAGAAGTCTGGGTGCAGGGATCATCATCAGAAAAATCCTCGATGAAAACGGGCTTACGGAAAGCTGCCTGAGATATTCTGACAATGAAAAGCCGGTTGTGGATGGCCTTTTTTTTAATGTATCTCATGCGGGGGACTATGTTGTGGGTGTGCTGTCAGACTGCGAAGTCGGGTGCGATATTGAGAAAAATGCCAATGCGCCTCTTGAGGTGGCAGAACATTATTTCTACCATTCAGAGCTTGCTTACATCAAGGCTGCGGAGGACAAAGATAAGGCGTTTTTTACGCTCTGGACATTAAAAGAAAGTTATATGAAAATGACAGGCAGAGGAATGAGCCTTCCTTTGGATTCTTTTGAAGTGGTTCCCACAGCAGATGGGTTTGTCCTCGGAAAATCCTCAGAAAGGCCATGCTTTTTTGAGACAATGGAATTTGACGGTTATATTTTCTCGGTCAGCAGTGAGAGGGCTTTTTCTCTTCACAATCCATTGGAAATTGTTTTCGACGATATTTATGTATGATCACAGAGGATTTTTTAGACACGCTCTAGAGTTCCAATCAGACAGGAAAGCGTATATGTCAGATATTGCTTCTGCTGTACGGGGGAACTGAGGAAGGCATCGGAGCAGGTAAACCAGGTGTAACAGGTATTTTTGGTTGCTGCTTTCCGGTGCTTTCTGTCAATTCCGGATCCGAGAGATTTCGGGATAACCGTATCCTCCTCCGGGAGATAATAGTAATCCTTATAATCTGCATAGTATTGTTTCAGTTTCCCGTCAGTTGTTTTGATAATTAAATTGATTTCTTCGTCTTTTCCTGTCAGATAGAAGTCGGTGTTTCCATTGGAAAATTCCTGTGGCAGTGTGCAGGGGAGCTTCAGCTTCAGGATCAGGTTGTCTCCGTCAAATTCGCTGTATGTAACTTCATAATCTCCATCATAGATGCAAAGATATCCCAGCATATCAAAAATTCTTCCCAGTCCCAGCACATCCTCCAGGTTATGTCCAAGGATTTCATCAGCTGTAAAGGCATCTCTTTTTTTCAGAAAATCTTTGTAAAGTTTAATGCATTCCTTACCATTATCATAAATCCTGTCTTTGATCCCCAGAAATTCTTCCATGCAGGGCTGCTTCATGGCAGACAGTTTTAAAAGTGACTTTAACGGTTTTAATGTCAGGTAGAGATCCAGCGACTGTTTTCCTGTAAATGGAGAGGGAATTCCATATTTTTCATATCGTGCTTCCAGATATGGCTGGTCGAAGCGGTCTCCGTTGTAGGAAATCAGCAAATCACATTGCTGAAGAAATTGTGAAAAAATTCTCAGAATTGTCTCTTCTTCATTTGCATTTTCCGCCATCCATTGATAAAAATTCCAAGTTTCATCTTCAATTCCAACAGCTCCGATCAGGTATAAATACGTGGAATTTCTTGATAATCCGGTGGTTTCAATGTCGTAAAAAACAGGTGTAAAATTGTATTTTTGGAAGAATTTTCCGGTGAAAAATTTAACAGTCTCAAAGTCTGGAAACCCTTGTAAAATGGGCATTTTTTTAACAATCATGTTAATAATTTTTCCTTTCTGAAATTGTATTCAATTATACACAAGAAAATGAAATTTGGGTAGTGCTTTTTTTGAAAAAATGGTTTATATTATAAACAGGTTGATAAAAATGTACAAAAAAGTATATGGATTTTATCAAAAATAGAGCACTTTGGTGGTGCTTAATATAAAAGGAGGGAACGAAATGGGAATTTTAACCTTTAAGGGTGGTGTTCATCCTTATGACGGAAAAGAATTATCCAAGAACAGTCCGGTAGTGAAATATCTGCCAAAGGGAGATATGGTATATCCTCTTTCCCAGCATATCGGTGCTCCGGCTGCAGCGATAGTTCAGAAGGGAGACCATGTGCTCGCAGGACAGAAGATCGCAGATGCTGCGGGGTTTGTCTCATCACCGATCCATTCGTCTGTTTCCGGTACGGTAAAAGGAATCGAACCGCGCCTGACAGCAACAGGTTCTATGGTCAATTCCATTATCATTGAGAATGACCAGCAGTATGAAAGTGTGGAATTTACTCCTGCACGTCTGGAAGATCTTTCGAAAGAGGAAATTCTGGCGAGAATTAAAGAAGGCGGAGTTGTGGGAATGGGCGGCGCCGGATTCCCCACACAGGTAAAGCTTGCGCCAAAGGAACCGGACAAGATCGATCATATCCTTGTAAACGGTGCCGAGTGTGAACCCTATCTTACCAGTGACTACAGAAGAATGCTGGATGACTCTGAGAAGCTGATCGAGGGCTTAAGAGTTATGCTGAAGCTCTTTGACAATGCGAAGGGATACATCTGTATTGAGGATAACAAGCCTGACTGTATTGCGAAACTGAAAGAAATGGTAAAAGATATTCCACGTATTGAAGTAGCAGAGCTGATGACCAAGTACCCACAGGGTGGTGAGCGTTTCCTGATCAAGGCTGTCACAGACAGAGAGATCAACTCTGCCATGCTTCCGGCAGATGCAGGATGCGTAGTTGATAACGTAGATACCGTAATTGCTGTTTATGAAGCCGTTATCCTTGGAAAACCTGTTATGGACCGTATCGTGACAGTAACAGGACAGGGGATTAAGAATCCGCAGAACTTTGATGTCCTTTCCGGAACAGATATGGCAGAGCTTATAGAAGCTGCCGGCGGACTGACAGACAATGTATCCAAAGTAATTTCAGGTGGTCCTATGATGGGATTTGCCATGTATGACACTCATGTACCATGTATTAAGACAAGCTCCGCATGTCTCTGCCTGGAGAAGGATGATGTGGCAGATGCCGAACAGACTGCATGCATTAACTGCGGCAGATGTGTAGGAGTCTGTCCCGGTCATGTCATTCCTGCAAGACTTGCAACCTTTGCAGAGCATGGTGACATGAAGAGCTTCCAGAAATTTGATGGTATGGAGTGCTGCGAATGTGGCTGCTGCAGTTATATCTGCCCTGCCAAACGTCCGCTGACCCAGATGATCAAATCTATGCGTAAGATGGTTCTGGCAAGCCGTAAGAAAAAGTAAAAGGGGGACATCGTAATGGATCAGATGTTACATGTATCATCCAATCCCCATGTCCGGGATAAGATGACAACAAGCAAAATCATGCAGCTTGTGGCACTGGCGCTTCTGCCGACCACACTGTTTGGAATTTATAATTTTGGCCTTCGCGCCTTACTGGTAGTAGTGATCACCGTTGCTTCCAGTGTATTCTTTGAGTGGATTTATGACAAGCTGATGCATAAGAAGAACACAATTACAGACTTCAGTGCAGTTGTTACAGGTTTATTACTTGCATTAAATATGCCTGCATCAATTCCGCTCTGGATGCCTGTACTTGGCAGTGCATTTGCAATCATCGTTGTAAAACAGCTCTTCGGTGGTCTGGGACAGAACTTCATGAACCCGGCACTTGCAGGAAGATGTTTCCTGATGATCTCTTTCGCAGGAAAGATGACAGACTTCGCAGTAAGCGACAGCTTCAGAGGTGTGGTAGATACTGTATCCGGTGCAACTCCTCTGGCAGCTCTGAAACAGAATGGATTTACAGACAGTTCTGTATCTGTATTACATATGTTTATCGGTGATATCCAGGGAACTATCGGTGAGACTTCTGCCCTTGCGATCCTGATCGGAGCAGCAATCCTTCTGGTTTTCAAGGTGATCGATCTGAAGATTCCGCTTACCTATATTGGAAGTTTCGCAGTATTTGTAATCCTTTACATGCTTGGAACAGGCAAGGGATTTGATGTGAACTATCTGTTCAGCCACATCTTCGGCGGTGGTCTTATGCTTGGTGCATGGTTTATGGCTACAGACTATGTCACAACACCGATCACACCAAGAGGACAGTATGTATACGGTGTCTGTCTTGGTGTACTGACTGCGGTCTTCCGTCTCTTCGGCGGTTCCGCAGAGGGCGTATCTTATGCGATCATTTTCTGCAACCTGTTAGTTCCGATGATTGAACGTGTGACTCGTCACCCGGCATTTGGGAAAGGGGGCAAAAAGGCATGAGTAACAGAATTATCAAAGATACCATAGCCATTACAGTGATCACACTGGTGGCAGGACTTGCCCTTGGTGTAGTCCAGGATATTACAGCAGATCCTATTGCAAAGCAGGAAGCACAGGCGAAACAGGATGCGTATAAGGCAGTATTTGCAGATGCGGACAGCTTTGAGACAGTGGATGTGGATGCGGATGCCATGCAGTCTTATCTGGATGAGAACGGATATGCGGCACAGTCCATAGATGAGACTATGCTTGCCAAAGATGCTTCAGGCAATGAACTGGGATATGCATTTACAGTAACCACTTCCGAGGGTTACGGCGGAGATATCCAGTTTGCAATGGGTATCCAGGATGACGGTACCTTAAATGGAATTTCCATTCTTTCCATCGGTGAGACCGCAGGTCTTGGTATGAGAGCAAACACAGATGCATTTAAGGATCAGTTCAAAGATAAGAACGTAGACAAATTTGAATATACAAAGACCGGTGCCACAGCGGATAATCAGATCGATGCGTTAAGTGGTGCCACTATTACAACGAATGCCATGACAAACGGTGTTAATGCCGGATTATGTGCATTCCAGTATGAGAAAGGGGGAAATCAGTGATGAAACCAAACACACCTGCTGAACGTTTATATAACGGAATCATCAAAGAAAATCCTACCTTTGTACTGATGCTTGGTATGTGTCCTACACTGGCTATCACCACATCTGCAACCAATGGTATCGGAATGGGACTTACTACAACAGTGATCCTTGCAGCATCCAACTTAATGATCTCTCTTCTGAGAAACTTTATTCCGGACAGAGTGCGTATGCCTGCATTTATCGTAGTTGTTGCTTCCTTTGTAACAGTTGTACAGCTTCTTTTACAGGGATTTATCCCAAGCCTGTATGACTCCCTTGGAATCTATATTCCTCTGATCGTAGTTAACTGTATCATCCTTGGACGTGCAGAAGCATATGCATCCAAGAATAAACCGATTGCTTCTCTGTTTGATGGTATTGGTATGGGTCTTGGATTTACCTTAAGTATCACCTGTATCGGTGCAGTACGTGAGCTGATCGGCGCAGGTTCTCTGTTCGGACATCAGATCCTTCCTCTGGCAGATGCTGCAGCAGGTAAGGCTGGTTATGAACCGATCACAATCTTTATCCTGGCACCCGGAGCATTCTTTGTTTTGGCAGCGCTTTCTGCATTACAGAACAAATTCAAAATCGGTGCAGCCAAACGTGGCATTGATCCAAGTAATCCTGATTGCGGCGGAAGCTGTGCAGCCTGTGGCAATACCATGTGTAAGGGAAAAAGGGGGTAATGGATTATGAAAGAACTTTTGATCATACTTGTAAGCTCAGCGATTGTAAATAACGTAGTCCTCAGCCAGTTCCTTGGCCTCTGTCCTTTCCTTGGTGTTTCCAAGAGTGTTGAGACAGCAGCCGGCATGGGCGGTGCGATCATCTTCGTTATTACACTGTCATCTTTTGTGACAGGTATTATTTACAATGCTATCCTGGTTCCTACGAACCTGACTTATCTGCAGACTATCGTATTCATCCTGCTGATCGCGGCGCTGGTACAGTTTGTAGAGATGTTCCTTAAGAAGACAATGCCTTCCCTGTATCAGGCACTTGGTGTGTATCTTCCACTGATCACAACAAACTGTGCGGTTCTTGGTGTTGCCCTTACAAACGTGCAGAAAGAGTATAATGTTCTTCAGGGAACAGTGAACGGATTTGCAACAGCAGTGGGCTTTACTATTTCCATCGTGCTGATGGCTGGTATCCGTGAGAAAATCGCATACAATGACATTCCAAAATCCTTCCAGGGATTCCCTACAGTTCTGCTGACAGCCGGACTGATGGCAATTGCCTTCTTCGGATTTTCAGGACTGATTTAAGGAGGGGACTGGTATGAATATAGGAGCAATTATCGCGGCAACTGTACTGGTTGCGGCAGTAGGTCTTTTTATCGGTGTTTTCCTTGGTGTTGCCGGTAAGAAGTTTGCTGTGGAAGTGGATGAGAAGGAAGTTGCTGTTCGTGAGGCGCTTCCCGGTAATAACTGCGGTGGCTGTGGTTATCCCGGCTGTGATGGTCTGGCAGCAGCAATCGCCAAAGGTGAGGCACCTGTAAATGGATGTCCGGTAGGCGGTGAGCCTGTCGGGAAAGTGATTGCAGCGATCATGGGACAGGAAGTTGTGGAGACTGCCCGTCAGGTGGCGTATGTGAAGTGTGCGGGTACCTGTGAGAAGACGAAGGATAATTATGAGTATACAGGTGTGGAAGACTGTGAGATGATGGCTTTCATTCCCGGTGGTGGTGCGAAGTCCTGTACTTATGGATGCCTTGGATTCGGAAGCTGCGTGAAGGCCTGTCCGTTTGGGGCGATTGATGTTGTGAACGGTGTGGCGGTTGTTGATAAGGAGGCTTGTAAGGCCTGCGGTAAGTGTGTTGCCAAGTGTCCGAAGCATCTGATCGAGCTTGTGCCCTATGAGCAGACTACGTTTGTGCAGTGTAGTTCTCATGCGAAAGGTAAGGCTGTTACTTCTGCGTGTGAGGTTGGCTGTATCGGATGTAAGAAGTGTGAGAAGACTTGCCCGAATGGGGCGATTACGGTTGATAATTTCTGTGCGCATATTGATTATAGTAAGTGTACGAATTGTGGGGCTTGTAAGGAGGTTTGTCCGAGACATATTATTCAGTAATGGGAGGAAGAACTGCTGTGTGAAGGCATGGCAGTTCTTTTTGTTCGATTAAGGGACGCGAATATATGTTTGCGTTATGGGGTGGGATGTGGTATGATGAATCGGAAGTGATGAATTTGGGACGGAGGATGTATCATGATTGCGTTTGTTCATGGAATGGCTGTGGATATGACTGAGAGCTCGGTGGTTGTTGAGGCCGGGGGGATTGGTTATGAGATATATATGACGGGGGCAGATTTGTCTGAGATTCGTATGGGGGAGGATGTGAAGGTCCATACTTATTTTAGTGTGAGAGAGGATGCCATGAAGCTGTATGGGTTCAGGGCTAAGGATGATCTGCAGATGTTTAAGCTGCTTCTTGGCGTGAATGGTGTGGGGCCGAAGGCTGCGCTGGGGGTTCTGGCGGGGATTACAGCGGATGAATTGAGGTTTGCAATTCTTTCGGATGATGTGAAGACGTTGTCGAAGGCTCCGGGTATCGGGAAGAAGACGGCTCAGAAGCTGATTCTTGAGCTGAAGGATAAGATGAAGCTGGAGGATGCGTTTGAATTGAAGCTGGCTCATGAGCAGGAGAGGGCAGCAGTGGGAGCCGGTGAGGTTTCGGATGGCAGGCAGGAAGCTGTTGAGGCTCTGGTTGCGCTGGGATACAGCAGTGCGGATGCGCTTCGTGCGGTGCGTAAGGTTACGGATGTGCCGCCGGATGATGTGGAAGGACTTTTGAAGGCTGCGCTGAAGAATTTTTAACTGAAGCAGGACTTTACGCTCTGGTAGATTGGATTGCTTGTATTGTTATAGAATTGTTATAGGTTAGGATGGGTAACAGATGGAGAAACGTATTATAACTACGGATGTGACGGAGGAGGATTTTTCTCTGGAGGGGAATCTCCGGCCGCAGACGTTGGATGATTATATTGGTCAGGAGAAGACCAAGAGTACTTTGAAGGTTTATATAGAGGCTGCGAAGCAGAGGCATGATGCGTTGGATCATGTTTTGTTTTATGGTCCTCCGGGGCTTGGTAAGACTACTCTTTCGGGGATTATTGCCAATGAGATGGGGGTTCATATGAAGGTGACTTCCGGGCCGGCTATTGAGAAGCCGGGGGAGATGGCTGCGATCCTTAATAATCTGCAGGAGGGAGATATTCTGTTTGTGGATGAGATCCACCGCCTGAACAGGCAGGTGGAGGAGGTCCTTTATCCTGCTATGGAGGATTATGCTATTGATATTATGATCGGGAAGGGGGCTTCTGCCAGGTCCATACGTCTGGATCTGCCGAAGTTTACGCTGGTGGGGGCGACTACCAGGGCAGGACTTCTGTCTGCACCTCTTCGTGACCGTTTTGGTGTGATGCATCATCTGGAGTTTTATACTCATGAGGAGCTTAAGACGATCATTATCCGTTCTGCTCAGGTTCTTGGAGTGGAGATTGATGAGAAGGGTGCGGCTGAGATTGCCAAGAGATCCAGGGGAACTCCGAGGCTTGCCAACCGTCTGCTGAAGAGGGTTCGTGATTTTGCGCAGGTGAAGTATGATGGACGGATTACTTATGATGTGGCGTGTTTTGCGCTGAATCTTCTGGAAGTGGATCAGTATGGTCTGGATAAGATTGACAGAAGGATTCTTCAGACTATGATCGTGAATTTTCAGGGTGGTCCTGTGGGACTGGAGACTCTGGCTGCGGCGATAGGGGAGGATTCCGGTACGCTGGAGGATGTGTATGAGCCTTATCTGCTGCAGAATGGATTCCTGAACCGTACGCCGAGAGGACGTATGGCATCGGCGCTTGCGTATGAGCATCTGGGCTATCAGATGCCGGAGAAAAACTGAAGTTAAGGGTGTAAAAATATAAAAAAGTAAAAGTTTTTTAAAAATTCCTATACATTTCGACTGCTTTCGAGTATAATGAAGTAAATGTCCGGGGTTCCGGGCAGATTGAAGGAAGATACAGGAGGCTCGTACGGATGGCGGTCAAAAATACAGCAAAGGTAATCATAGGTGGTAAGATTATTACGCTGGGAGGCTATGAATCGGAAGAATATTTTCAGAAAGTAGCATCCTATATAAATAAAAAGATGGATGAGTTAAGTGCTATGCCGGGTTACAGCAGACAGCCCATGGAGACCAAGCATACACTTATCAGCCTGAATATTACAGATGACTATTTTAAGGCAAAGAAACAGGCGGAGGTTTTTGAACAGGATTTACAGCAGAAGGATCAGGAGATGTATGATCTGAAGCATGAGCTGATCTCGCTTCGTATGCAGATTGAGGAAGCGCAGAAGCATGAACAGGAAGCCCTGGAACAGAAGAGCCTTCTGGAGGGAAAGAATAAGGAACTGGAAAAGCAGATTGATGAGCTGCTGAAATAACAGAGGGGGGATTACTTCGGTGATTTCCCCTTTATGATTTGTTTCATATGTATTCGATTTGAATATTATAGCAATGCTCATAAATAATGCATTTAAGATGACTGTTATAGAAAACGTGAGGTATAGAATTGAGAAGAGAAGAGATTGAACTTCTGGCACCTGCCGGTTCCTATGAGGGATTTGAGGCAGCGATCGGTGCAGGTGCAGATGCGGTTTATGTAGGGGGAGCAGCCTTTGGCGCGCGGGCCTATGCGAAGAATTTCGGAGAGGAAGAGCTTTTGCGTGCCATTGATACTGCTCATATCCATGGCAGGAAACTTTATCTGACAGTGAATACGCTGTTGAAGAACAGGGAACTGTCTGAACAGTTGTATGATTATCTGCTTCCATATTATAAGGAAGGTCTGGATGCGGTGATCGTTCAGGATATGGGTGTGTTTAAGATGATCAGGGAGATGTTTCCGGGTATGCATCTTCATGCCAGCACGCAGATGACTGTGACAGGTCCGGAGGGGATGAAGTTTCTGGAAGAACAGGGTGCTTCCAGAGTGGTAACTGCCAGAGAGCTTTCCCTTGAGGAAATCCGGAGGATGCATGAGACAAGTCCTATTGAGATTGAATCTTTTGTCCATGGAGCTTTATGTTACAGTTATTCGGGACAGTGCCTGATGAGCAGTATCCTGGGTGGAAGAAGCGGTAACAGAGGAAGGTGTGCACAGCCTTGCCGTCTGCCTTACCAGACGGCGCTTTGTTGCGGGGAAAATGGCAGACGGTCAGAGAAAAGGAAAGCGCAAGAACTATGTCCTCTGAGTCTGAAGGATATTTCTACGATAGAGATTCTTCCGCAGATTCTGGAGGCTGGTGTTACTTCTCTTAAGATAGAGGGCAGGATGAAGCAGCCGGGATATACAGCAGGGGTAACTTCTGTATATCGGAAGTACCTGGATCTTCTTTTTGAGAAGGGAGCTGAGAATTACAGGGTAGCAGAGGAGGATAAGAGATATCTGCTGGATCTGTTTAACAGGGGAGGTTCCTGTACCGGTTATTATCAGATGCAGAATGGTCCGTCCATGATGGCATTCAGCAATGAGAAGAAAACAGGAGATGTCAGTCCTGTATTAAGAAAAAAGAAAGAAAAAATTCAGGGAACATTCATTCTTTTTCCGGGAAGTCCTGCTATACTGGATGTGTCATGCAGGGGAATCCATGGATTTGCGTCTGTGGGTGAGGTACAGTATGCGCAGAACCAGCCGCTGACAGAGGAGCGCATCCGTTCACAGATGGAGAAGCTTGGAAATACAGAATATGAGTGGGAAAATCTGGAAATCCAGATGGATGAGAATATTTTTATCCCGATGAAAATGCTGAATGAGGCGAGAAGAGAGGCACTGGAATCTCTGGAAAATGAATTGCTCAAACCATATAAGAGAGAAGAAAATAATGGGAAGAAACGCTTATCAGAGGATGCCGGAAGAAAAGCAGATTCGCCAAAGCAGAAAAATCTTCCGATTTATATTTCCTGTGAAGAAAAATCCACTGCACTGGCGTTATATAAAAGAGAGGGGATACATGGAATGTATCTGAACGCTGATGCCATGGAGGTCTGCCTGGATGACTGTGTAAGCAGAGGAATGGAGATGTATCTGTCTCTTCCGCATATTATGAGAGGTGAGATGCCCCGGGAGCTTCTCACCAGGATCAGAGAGTGGATGGACAGAGGAATGACAGGATTTCTGGTAAGAAATCTGGAGACTTTTGCAGTTCTGCGAAAGGCAGGTCTGGCTGAGAAATGTGTTCTGGATCACAGTATGTATACATGGAATGATGAAGCTGCTGATTTCTGGAAAGATCAGAAAGTCCTCAGAAATACGGTACCGCTTGAGCTGAACGAAGGGGAAATCCGACACAGAGATAACCGGGACAGCGAGATGCTGATCTACGGATATCTGCCTCTTATGATATCGGCCCAGTGTGTGCATAAAAATCTTTACGGATGTAATCATAAGGAAGAAGGGGTAACTTTAAAAGACCGTTACGATAAAGAATTTACGGCGAAATGTATATGTAACCCATGGAAAACTGAGAATACAGATTTCTGTATACCCTGCTATAATATCATTTACAACAGTATCCCTTACGGCCTGTTGAAAGAGAAATCACAGATAGACAGACTTGGTGTCTCTTCCCTGAGACTTGCATTTACCATTGAGAAGCCTCAGGATGCGGTGAAGATATATGAAGAGTTCAGAGATGTTTATCGTGATGGGAAGAATCCTCCGAAACGGGAATATACAAAGGGACATTTTAAAAGAGGAGCCGAGTAAGGCATATGATTAATGTAATTGTAGAATTATCCAAGTATGTGATCCTTACCCTGATGGTGATTTATACCTTTCACTGTTTCTATCTGGTGAAACAGCAGAGTGAGGAGGAGAGAAACGAATCGCTGCGCCAGCAGCTGATGCTTATCTTTTTTATGGATTTCACTGCGTTTCTGGTCATCTACCTGAAGACAGGTAAGTTGCAGGTCGTGTTGTTTTATGTCGAAATGATGGCATTTTTTGCGGGAATCCAGATTTTGTACAGGATTTTTTATAAGAAAGCATCGATTTTACTGCTCAACAATATGTGCATGCTTCTCAGCGTAGGATTTATTATGCTGTGCAGGCTGGATGTTTCCACAGCTACCAGACAGCTGGTGATCGTGGCAGGCGTAAATGTGGTGGCATTGATCGTACCTGTCCTGATCAGGAAGATGAAATTTCTCAAGGACCTGACATGGGTTTATGCGGGAATCGGAATCGTTTTGCTGGCGGCGGTATTTGTGCTTGCAAAGACAAGCTATGGAGCAAAACTTTCCCTGATGGGAATCCAGCCTTCAGAGGCGATAAAGATTACATTTGTGTTCTTTATGGCGGCATTGCTGAGAAAAGGTGCTGATTTTTCAAAAGTGGTCCAGGCTACGGTAGTGGCGGGACTGCATGTGGGGATTCTTGTACTTTCCAGAGACCTTGGAAGTGCAGTGATCTTCTTTGCGGCATATCTTGTGATGATTTATGTGGCATCCAGAAATGTGGGATATCTGGCACTTGGTCTTGCAGGCGGATCTGCAGGGGCAGTTGTCGCATATCATCTGTTTGGCCATGTGCGTCAGAGAGTGACAGCCTGGAAGGATCCCATGGCGGTATATCAGAATGAAGGATACCAGATCGTTCAGTCACTGTTTGCCATTGGAACCGGCGGATGGTTTGGAATGGGATTGTGTCAGGGTTCGCCTGAGAAGATTCCTGTTGTCAAGAATGACTTTATATTCAGTGCAATCTGTGAGGAACTGGGTGGGATTTTTGCAATCTGCCTGATCCTGGTATGTATGAGTTTCTTTTTGATGATCGTAAATATTGCGCTTAAGATTAAGAAACCATTCTACAAACTGATCGCACTTGGACTTGGTACGGAATATGCATTTCAGGTATTTCTGACAATTGGCGGAGCAACGAAATTTATCCCTATGACAGGTGTAACTCTTCCTCTGGTCAGCTATGGAGGAAGTTCTGTCGCGTGTACAGTACTGATGCTGGCGATCATTCAGGGATTGTATATTTTGAGAGAAGATGAGGACGAAGAAATTGAGAGATATCGAAGAAAAGGAACGGCGCAGAGAGTTGAAGAAGCGCCAGAAGCGCAAAGCCCGGGAGATTTCTGAAAAGAGAAGGCCCCGTAACAGAGAGTATACACTGGTATCCTGCTTTTTTGTGCTGATCTTTGTCAGTATGATCGGATATCTGATCTACTTTAATTATGCAAAGAGCGATGATTTTATCAATAGTCCCTATAATACAAGGCAGGATACTTTTTCAGACAGGGTTGTAAGAGGTAAGATCATATCTGCAGATGGGCAGGTGCTTGCCCAGACCAATGTTTACGAAGACGGAACAGAGGAACGTACTTATCCCTATGCAAATATGTTCGCTCATGTAGTCGGATATGACACTAATGGAAAAAGCGGACTGGAATCAGAGGCGAACTTCCAGCTTCTGACTTCTCATGAATTTTTCCTGAACCAGATGAAAAATGAGTTTAAGAATCAGAAAAATACGGGTGATTCTGTGATCACGACGTTAAACGCAGATCTTCAGTCAACTGCCTATAATGCACTTGGTGACAGGAGAGGGGCGGTTGTTGCCATAGAACCCTCTACAGGTAAGATTCTGGTGGAAATGAGCAGACCGGACTTTGACCCGAATACTATTTCCCAGAACTGGGACACACTGGTAAATGATTCCAATGACAGCAGTTTGTTGAACAGAGTTACAAACGGAGCCTATCCTCCGGGATCTACATTTAAGGTGGTAACTGCCCTGGACTATTTCAGAACCAAGGGCAGTCTGGAGGGATTTTCCTATCTCTGTGAGGGAAGTATTACCAGAGAAGATCACACGATCAGGTGCTATGGCGGAACTGTTCATGGACAGGAAGATTTTTACAGTGCTTTTGCCAATTCCTGTAACAGTGCATTTGCAGAGATCGGAACCATGCTCGGAGGCAGTTCTCTGAAAAAAACAGCCGAGGATCTTCTTTTTAATAAGAGTCTTCCGCTTTCTTCCTATAAAAAGAGTACTTTTACATTAAATGGAAAATCTTCTGTTGCAGAGGTTATGCAGACTGCCATCGGACAGGGTAATACGTTGGTATCACCTATGCATATGGCGCTGATTACCAGTGCGATCGCCAATGGCGGGGAGCTCATGAAGCCTTATCTCATTGATTCTGTTGTAAGTTCAGACGGAGAGACAGTGAAGACAACAGAGCCGGAGAGCTATAAACGTCTGATGACAACAAATGAGGCGAATATCCTTGGAAAGCTTATGAAAGGTGTTGTGGAAAACGGAACCGCATCGGCTCTGAACGGAAGAGGATATACAGTGGCAGGCAAGACCGGATCAGCGGAATTTGATGAGAATGGTTCCAGTCATTCCTGGTTTATCGGTTATTCCAACGTGGATGATCCGGATCTGGTAGTTGCGATCATTGTTGAGAATGGCGGTACCGGAAGTGAAGCAGCAGTGCCCATCGCAGAGCAGATATTTGATGCGTATTATTATGATAAGCAATAATAAATTCCATGTTGCGGGCAATCTGGAATGAATTTTGGCTACGTTACTGTGAACGGAGCGAACAGTAACTAATTAATCGGTAATATGTTATGAAATGATATTTATAGCTTGCGGGTTTGGAAAAAAAGAGATATACTATACTCAGTTTATAATACCACGCAAAACAGGAGGGATTGCATTATGATAGAAGCAACGAGCTGTGGCGGTGTGGTAATTCATCGGGGTAAGATTCTTACTTTGTATAAATCTTACAGGAACCGTTATGAGGGCTGGGTATTGCCGAAAGGAACAGTGGAACCAGGTGAAACGCATGAACAGACAGCATTGCGGGAAGTGATGGAAGAGGCTGGAGTGCGTGCGACCATTGTGAAATACATCGGAAAGAGCCAATATAACTTTACCGTTCCGGAGGACGTGGTTTTCAAAGAGGTACACTGGTATCTTATGACTGCGGATAATTATCATAGTAAGCCCCAGAGAGAGGAGTTTTTTGTAGATTCCGGATATTATAAATTTCATGAGATTTATCATCTGCTGAGGTTTTCAAACGAGAAGCAGATCGTAGAGCGTGCTTATCAGGAATATCTGGAGATGAGAAGCAATGGACTCTGGGGAAAACAGCATAAGTATTATTAACGAGAGAACAGGGCTGTGTTTTTTTGCAACGCAGCCCGGTTTAAATTTTGGAGAAAATGGAAATACTGTAACTGAAGTGTTATAGAAACGGGAGAGGGTGTAAGATGCTGAAATGGCAGGAGAATTTTCTTGCAGGGGAATCTGTAAAGGATCCTGAGAAGATAAAAAAGAAACTGAACAGCGGAAAACCGGTTCTGGGCATTTATCTCCTTACTCTGTCAGAGAATCCTGTGAATCTGATGGATATTATTCCTGCAGCAATGCTGATACAGAAGAGCTTTTATGGAATCTGTCCGAAGATCATAGGAATGGCGAAGGGCAAAGAGGAAGCCCTGGAGATGGTGCGAAGTCTGATCGATGAAATGTACAGGGAAACGGGAACCTTCGCAACAGCTGAATATATAGAAAACAGGTGAGAATATGTTACATATTTTATGGCTGATCCTTAAATTTATACTGATCATCCTGGGAATTCTGCTGGGCCTTCTTTTACTGGCAGTTCTTCTTGTACTGTTCTGTCCTGTAAGATATAAGGCATCAGCTGTCAAGGCAGAAGGTGGCTGGAAACAGACAGAGGGAGAGGGTATCGTAAGCTGGCTGTTTCATGGGATTTCGCTGAGAGCGGAATGGAAAGATCAGCAGATGGAGATATCCTTTCATCTGTTTGGAATTCCCGTAGACAAGTTGTTGAAAAAACGGCAGGAGAAGAGGACTGTAACAAAGAAATCCGGGAAAAATCCGGAGAAATCCGGCGCAGAAAAGGTATCTGTATCCGGCACAGACGGAAACAGGGAAGAAGAGCATAAAAAATCAGTGGTTGATCACCCGAAATCAGAGAATATGGAGACTGAGGATCTGAAAACAGACAGAAATTCAGCTTCAGGTACATCTGCTGATACAGAGAGGATCAGAAACAGTCAGATATCCGGACAGCAGGAACTGAATGCAGATGATACAGATCGGAATAGTCTAAAGAAGAGGCAGTTTTTTATAAAAAGGATCTATGACCGGATCCGAAATATATTTCAGTTGATTCGTACAAAACTGCAAAATATCCGCAGGACATTCGGGAAGATTAAAAAGAATGTGTCCTGGTGGAAGGCGTTTATAGAACATCCCAGAGTGACAGCTGCCAGAAAACTTGTATGGAAACATGGAAAATTTTTGCTTAAGCATATTTTTCCTACAAGGATAGAAGGGCAGGTTACTTTTTCTTTTGAAGATCCGGCGCTGACAGGTGCGGCACTTGCTGTACTTGGGATGACAATTCCATTTCACAAAAACTGTATACAGATCAATCCCCGTTTTGACAGTGAGAATTATCTGTATGGAAACATCAGGGCAAAAGGCAGGATCTACGGATTTGTTCCTGTGCGGGCAGCAGTGAGTATTTATTTCAATAAAAATATAAAATACGTTATAAAACGTTGGAAAACCAGGAGGGCATGACCATGGCAAATGAAAACAATTTTAAAGAAACCGTAAATTCATTATTCAAGGGAATGGACAGTTTTATTTCTGCAAAAACAGTGGTAGGAGAGGCAATCCATGTAGGCGATACGATCATTCTTCCTCTGATGGATGTATCTTTCGGTGTAGGTGCCGGTGCTTTTTCAGGAGAGAAGAAGGATAACGGCGGCGGCGGAATGGCAGGAAAGATGACTCCCTGTGCAGTGCTTGTGATCCAGAATGGAACAACAAAGCTGGTCAATGTGAAAAATCAGGATGGTCTCACCAAGATCCTTGATATGGTTCCGGATTTTGTAGACCGTTTTACCTCCGGAAAAGGTGACGAGGAATCTGTCGGCGAATCAGAAAAATAATTTTTGCATAGACTATAGCAAACCGATGAAAAAGGTGCAGAAGAATTGGAAAAGCTGTTCGGCTTTATGCTGTTTTTCATAGGGATTGGGATGATAATCGGGATGCTGATCGCAGAAAATGTGGTTCTGGTGGTTTCGGCCGGAGTTTTCCTGTTGTTGGGATATCATCTTTTCTGTCATTAATTTTACAGAAGATTGCGAATATCCCGTTTGACATATGAAATAAAAAAAGACTGTCAGCTCAGGCAGAATATTCGGTAAAGAATATCTGAACAGAGGGACAGTCTTTTTTGCAAAAAAAATACCCCTGTTGCAACAGGGGTAATGGTGTTATTATGCTCTTTCTACTTTACCGGATCTTAAGCAAGAAGTACATACATATGTCTTTCTAGCTCCACCCTCAGCAGTCTTGATTTTAACGGATTTTACGTTAGATTTCCACATTTTATTGGATCTTCTATGTGAATGACTTACATTATTTCCGAAATGAGCAGCTTTCTCACAGATTGCACATTTAGCCATGATAGCACCTCCTTGACGCTTTATTGTTACTGTCGTGCTGTGTGCATAGCGTCTGAACAGTAACCTTGTGTTCAACAGATTACATTGTAACAGATGAATTGTGCTTTTGCAAGCAAAAAAAGGAAAAAACTCAAAAATTATATTTCTTTTTCTGTGAAAAGAGGTTATAATACACTTACATACAATAATGAGCATTGGAGGTAACCATATGAATGGACGTATAGATTCCGGATTAGGTCAGATCATAATTGACACAGATGTAATCGCAACCTACGCAGGAAGCGTTGCTGTAGAATGTTTTGGTATCGTAGGCATGGCTGCAGTCAGTATGAAGGACGGACTGGTAAAGCTTCTTGGAAAGAACAGCCTGAAACATGGCATCAGCGTCAGAATTACAGAGGACAATAAAATCCGCCTGAATTTCCATGTTATTGTGGCATATGGCGTGAATATAAGTACAATTGCAGACAACCTTGTCAGCAATGTCAAATATAAAGTCGAGGCCTTTACAGGAATGGAGATCGATAAGATCGATATTTATGTAGAAGGTGTACGCGCAATTGATTAGGATAGAGGAGGAACTTGTGGTGAATAACAAAACCATAGATGCCAGAATACTTTCCAGGATGTTTCTTGCAGGAGCCAAGAATCTGGAAGCTAAAAAAGAATGGATCAACGAACTGAACGTATTTCCGGTACCGGATGGAGATACAGGAACCAATATGACAATGACGATCATGGCAGCAGCAGCAGAAGTAGGTTCTCTGGGAGAGCCTGACATGGAGTCACTGGCCAAGGCGATTTCTTCCGGTTCCCTGCGCGGTGCAAGAGGTAACTCAGGTGTTATTCTTTCTCAGCTTCTGCGTGGCTTTACCAGAAGTGTTAAGAACAGTAAGGAACTGGATGCCATTGATATCGCGGCAGCCATGGAGAAAGGTGTGGAGACTGCATATAAGGCAGTCATGAAACCGAAGGAAGGAACAATCCTTACTGTTGCAAGAGAGGCTGCTGCCAAGGCTGTAGAGCTTGCGGAGACAGCAGAGGATCTGGATACATTTTTCCAGAGCGTGATCGCCCATGCGGAGGAAACTCTGGCAAAGACACCGGAGATGTTGCCGGTTCTGAAAGAAGCAGGAGTAGTGGATTCCGGCGGACAGGGACTTCTGGAAGTATACCATGGTGCATATGATGGTTTCCTTGGCAAAGAGATTGATTATACACAGTTTGACAAGGCAAAAGGTCCTGCTGTGACTAAGATCGATGCACAGACAGAGGCTGATATTAAATTTGGTTATTGTACAGAGTTTATTATTCTTCTGAACCAGCCGATGTCCGAGGAGACAGAGCATGAATTTAAGAAATTCCTGATGTCTCTTGGTGATTCTATTGTGCTTGTTGCAGATGACGAGATCGTGAAGGTTCATGTTCATACCAATCATCCTGGACAGGCTATTGAGAAAGCCCTTACCTTTGGTGCACTTTCACGTATGAAGATCGACAATATGCGTGAGGAGCATCAGGAGAAGCTTATAAAGGATGCCGAGAAAATGGCGAAAGAACAGGCAGAACAGGAAGAAAAAGAAGAAGCAGCACAGCCGCCGAAGGAAGTTGGCTTTATTTCCGTATCTGTGGGAAAGGGAATGACAGAGATCTTTAAGGAACTGGGTGTGGATTACCTGATCGAGGGCGGTCAGACAATGAACCCGAGTACAGAGGATATGCTCAATGCCATTGCAAAAGTAAATGCAAAGACTATTTATATTTTCCCGAACAATAAGAATATTGTTCTTGCTGCAAACCAGGCAAGGGATCTTACTGAGGATAAAGAGATCGTGGTTGTGCCGACTAAGACCATTCCGCAGGGAATTACTGCCATGATCAGTTATGTGCCCGAGAAGAACAGTGCGGAGAATATTGAGGCTATGCTTCAGGCAATCGAACATGTGAAGACCGGACAGATCACGTATGCTGTGCGTGATACAAGGATTGATGATAAGGAGATCCATGAGGGTGATATGATGGGTATCGGTGATCATGGAATCCTGGCTGTTGGCAAGGACCGCATGGAAGTTGCCAAGGAGACAGTTGCCCAGATGGTGGACGATGAGTCTGAGGTGATCAGTATTTATTATGGTGCTGATACTGAGGAGGCTGAAGCTGAGGAGCTGGCAACGGCTCTGGAGGAGGCTTATCCGGAGTGTGATGTGGAACTGAATGCGGGTGGACAGCCGATTTATTATTATGTTATTTCTGTAGAGTAGGATAATAGAGTTTTTGAGAGAGATAAACGAATAGTTCATGTGATGAAAACGGGTATAGGCCATTGTTGAGGGTGGGTATATCCGTTTTCGTGTTATAAAAAGGGGACGGCAGGAAAATATTTGTGTCAGGATGCGGTTTCGGCATCTAAGAGATACCTGCAAATGCATCCTGACACAAATATTTTCCTGCCTGAGATTTGGATAGTGGAAGTTTATTGTCGGCAGATTATTGTGATTGAAGAATGAGGGTTGCTTGATTTGGTTATTTTTTGCAGGGATAAGATAGATAATTTTTACTGGCTGTAAGGGATATTCATAATTATATTGTAGTAGAAAGGAATCGGTGGTATATGTCAACATCTTTGCGTACTTTGAAGGGCGTGGGAGAGAAAACGGAAAAGTTATTTGCGAAAATAGGAGTTACGGATATGGAATCTCTTCTGAGTTATTATCCACGTAATTATGATGCGTATGAGGAGCCTGTTGAGATCCGGTCTCTGGAAGAGGGAGCTGTTGTGGCGATTTCTGTGGCGGTTATAACGGGTGTGTATGTGAATCAGGTGCGGAATCTTCAGGTAATCACGACCACTGTGGCAGATCTTACGGGGAAAATTTCTGTTACGTGGTTTAATGCACCGTATCTGCGCTCTGCAGTCAGGAAAGGCAGCAGGTTTGTTCTGCGAGGGCGTGTCGTCAGGAAGCAGGGGAAGCTGCAGATGGAGCATCCTGAGATTTTTACGCCTGCGGCTTATGAGGAGATTCTGCACAGTCTTCAGCCGATTTATGGACTGACTGCGGGGCTTTCTAATAAGACGATCGTGAAGCTAATCCATCAGGTGCTTGATGAGCAGAAGCTTCAGGCAGAGTATCTGGCAGATGAGTATAAGGAGAGGTATCACCTGGCAGACAGGAATTTTGCGATTCCTGCGATTCATTTTCCCAAAAATATGCAGGAGCTGTTAGCTGCAAGGAGAAGGTTGGTGTTTGACGAGTTTCTTCTTTTTATTCTTGCTGTGCAGTCTTTGAAGGAGAAGACGGAGGAAGCACCGAATGCGTTTCCCATGCATCCGGTGTGGACGACAGAGCAGATTATTGAAAGTCTGCCCTATGATCTGACAAAGGCGCAGTTGAATGTGTGGCATGAGATTGAGAGGGATTTAAGCGGCCAGGCCCTGATGTCCAGACTGGTTCAGGGAGATGTAGGAAGTGGTAAGACAATCCTTGCGTTTCTTGCAATGATCATGACTGTGGAGAATGGATATCAGGCAGTGCTTATGGCACCTACGGAGGTTCTTGCAAGGCAGCATTTTCAGGCAATGGAGAAGTTGCTGCAGGAACAGAATATTGATTTTGGGCATCCGGTTTTGCTGACAGGATCAGATACTGCGAAGGAGAAAAGGGAAAAATATGCGCTGATCGCGTCAAAAGAGGCTAACCTGGTGATAGGAACGCATGCGCTGATTCAGGAAAAAGTGCAGTACAATAATCTTGGACTGGTTATTACAGATGAGCAGCATCGTTTTGGTGTGAAACAGAGGGAAGCACTGACTACTATGGGAAACCCGCCTAATGTGCTGGTGATGAGTGCTACACCGATTCCAAGGACGCTGGCGATCATTATATACGGGGATCTGGATATTTCAGTAATTGATGAACTTCCTGCGCAGAGACTTCCCATTAAAAATTGTGTGGTGGATACTTCTTACAGGCCGAAGGCTTATTCCTTTATGGAGAAGCAGATCCGTCAGGGACGGCAGGTTTATGTGATCTGTCCAATGGTGGAGGAGAGCGAAGGGATGGATGGGGAAAATGTGCTGGATTATACCCTGAAGCTTCGCAATGTTTTTTCGCCGGATATAAAGATTGCTTCTCTTCATGGAAAGATGAAAGCGAAAGAGAAGAATGTGATCATGGAGGCTTTTGCCGCAGGGGAAATTCAGATCCTGGTATCTACTACTGTAGTTGAGGTAGGAGTGAATGTGCCTAATGCTACAGTGATGATGGTGGAGAATGCCGAGCGTTTCGGGCTGGCACAGCTTCATCAGCTTCGTGGGCGTGTCGGTAGAGGGGAATATCAGTCATATTGCATTTTTATGCAGGGAAATGGTGCAAAGGAAATTTCTAAACGTCTGCAGATTCTGAACAAATCCAATGATGGATTTTATATTGCAGGAGAGGATCTGAAGCTTCGCGGTCCTGGTGATCTTTTTGGAATCCGCCAGAGTGGTCTGCTGGAATTTAAACTGGGGGACATCTATCAGGATGCGGATATCCTGAAAGCTGCCAGTGAAACGGCTTCGGAGATTCTGTCCCTTGACGGGGATTTAAGCCTTCCGCAGAATGAGGAACTTCAGAGGAGACTTTCGGCATATATGAAGGAAGATCTGCAGAATCTAGGACTATAGAAAATGACGGATACAGAGTAAAAAATAATACTGTTCATGTTACTGTTCATAAGATGCCTAAATTATAAAAACAGAAAAACATTGCAAAAGCAGAAGATTCGTAGTATTCTATTTTCATAAAAGAATGTTACTGTTTATCATATTTTCGGTAACATAAGAATACCTGTAACTGTACAAAACTGAGCAGTTACGAATACTTATACCTTGTAAGGAGGCTAATCATATGGCAACAAAAGCAACTACAGCAGATCTCAACACATCCACTGCGAAGACAACCGAAGTTAAAGAGGCTCCTGCAAAGACAACTGCTGAAGAAGTAGCTGTAAATAAAGAAGCAAACAAGAAAGAAACTGCTGAAACAGAGACTGTAAAGAAAGAAACAACAGCAAAGAAACCGGCAGCAAGAAGAACAAGAAAGACTGCAGAAAAGAAATCAGCAGAAGCAGAGAAAGAAACCGAGAAGAAAGAAACAGCTAAAGCAGCAGACACTGTAGAAAAGAAACCGGCAGAAACAGAGAAAGAAGCCGAGAAAAAAGAGACAGCTAAAACAACAAAGACTGCTGCAAAACCAACAAAAACAACGAAAAGAACTACAAAGAAGGCTCCTGCTAAGACAGCTGAGAAACCGGCTGAAGAGACAGCTGCCGAGAAGAAGACAACAAGAAGAACCACTAAGAAAGAAGCAACAGCAGAAGTATATATTCAGTTCATGGGCAGAGAAGTATATACAAAAAATATTTTAAGTAATGTCAGAAGAATCTGGACAGACGAACTGGGTAAAAAGGAGAAAGATCTCAAAGATATTAAGATTTATATCAAACCTGAAGAGAACAAAGCATATTATGTAATTAACGGTGATATTACAGGTTCTGTGTGGATCTGACATATAAAAGATAAGAACAATTTCCAAATCTTATGGCAATCACATAAATCAATTACTTGAGAATGATCAGAATAATAAGTAATGAAGTAATCACAGACAGGTTTAATGACCTGTCAGGTTAAGACATTGAGAAACTCAGATGATAGCATAAATTCATCTGAGTTTTTTGTGCTTTCGGTTATAAAAAAATTGAGACATACCTGCTACTTGACAAAAATTATCAGTTAGTATAAGCTATCTGCATAAGGTTATTGAGAAAAATCGGATATAGCAATGATAACCAAATACAAATACAAAAGGTGAGCGACTGAAAATGACATTAAAAGATTTGGAAATCGGAAAAAGTGCTGTGATCACGTCGGTTGGCGGCAAGGGTGCCCTGCGTCAGCATTTCCTGGATATGGGTATGATTCCGGGAGCTGAGGTCACAGTCGTGAAGTTTGCACCCATGGGAGATCCCATGGAATTGCAGGTACATGGATATGAACTGACGTTAAGACTTGCGGAAGCAGAGCAGATAGAAATCGAACAGATCCCGAAGCGAAGCAGAAGTCACGCCGGAATAGAGGCTGTAAGCGACCTGGCACATCCGGGACTTGGAGAGGATGGAAAGTATCATTCCAGAGAAGATGAACATCCACTGCCTGAGGGAACTACACTGACGTACGCATTGGTGGGAAATCAGAACTGTGGAAAAACTACACTGTTTAACCAACTGACAGGTTCCAGTCAACATGTGGGAAACTTTCCAGGAGTAACGGTGGATCGTAAGACCGGTTCGATTAAAGGCCATCCGGATACAGAAATCACAGACCTTCCGGGAATTTATTCCATGTCCCCTTACAGCAGTGAGGAGATTGTCTCCAGAAATTTTGTCCTGGATGAGAAACCAAGTGCGATCATCAACATTGTGGATGCTACCAATATAGAGAGAAACCTGTATCTGACCATGCAGCTTCTGGAGATGGATATTCCTATGGTAGTTGCAATGAACATGATGGATGAAGTGCTGGGAAATCAGGGTTCTATAGATGTAAATAAGATGGAATCGCTGCTTGGAGTACCTGTAATCCCTATTTCCGCAGCAAAGAATGAAGGGGTTGATGAGCTGGTTGACCATGCGTTACATATAGCGAAATATCAGGAACATCCGCTGCGTCAGGATTTCTGTGATAAGAGTGACCATGATGGTGCAGTACACCGCTGTATTCATGCGGTCATGCACCTGATTGAGGATCATGCGGCGCAGGCTGATATTCCTACCCGTTTTGCAGCAACCAAGGCAATCGAGGGAGATCCGCTGATTCTTGAGAAGCTGAAGCTGGACACAAATGAGACGGAGATGCTGGAGCATATCGTACAGCAGATGGAAACAGAGCGTCAGATTGACAGAAGCGCTGCGATCGCAGATATGCGTTTTGACTTTATTGAGCGTTTGTGTGAACAGACAGTTGTAAAGCCAAAAGAGAGTAAGGAGAGAATCAGAAGTGAGAAAATTGATAAAGTCCTTACAGGAAAATATACAGCGATTCCCTGTTTCATCGGAATCATGGTACTGGTATTTTATCTTACCTTTAATGTGATCGGAGCGTGGCTTCAGGGGCTTCTGGAGATTGGAATTGATAAGGTTTCTGCGCTGGTAGAAGCAGCACTGACAGCAGCAAATGTAAACAGTGCCATGCATAGCCTGGTCATTGACGGTATTTTTACAGGTGTGGGAAGTGTACTCAGTTTTCTGCCGATTATCGTAACCCTGTTTTTCTTTCTGTCTCTTATGGAAGACAGCGGATACGTTGCACGTGTTGCTTTTGTGATGGACAAACTTCTGCGTAAGATCGGCCTTTCCGGAAGAAGCATTGTACCAATGCTGATCGGATTCGGATGTACGGTTCCGGCTGTTATGGCCACACGTACACTTACAAGTGAGCGTGACAGAAAGATGACGATTTTGCTGACTCCATTTATGAGCTGTACTGCGAAGCTGCCGATTTATTCTTTCTTTGTAAGTGCTTTTTTCCCGAAGAAGGGCGGATTTATTATGGCAGGTCTTTACCTGCTTGGAATTTTGGTGGGAATCCTGGCGGCATTTTTGTATAACAGAACTCTTTTCAAAGGAGATCCCGTACCGTTTGTCATGGAACTTCCCAATTACCGGCTGCCGGGAGCAAGGAATGTAGGTCAGCTTTTGTGGGAAAAAGCAAAAGATTTCCTGCAGAGAGCGTTTTCTATTATCCTGCTTGCATCAATGATAATCTGGTTCCTGCAGAGCTTTGATCTGCATTTAAATCTTGTAAAAGATTCTGCAGACAGTATTCTGGCAATGGTGGCGGGAGTCCTGGCACCTATATTTAAACCAATCGGACTGGGAGACTGGAGAATCTGTACAGCTCTTATCAGCGGATTTATGGCAAAAGAGAGCGTGGTATCTACTCTGGAAGTACTTTTCAGTGGAAATATTGCCTCTGTACTGACTCCGCTGGCAGCAGCATCCCTGCTGGTATTCAGTTTGCTCTATACACCATGTGTGGCGGCTATCGCTTCGATCAAACGTGAAATGGGCAGCAAATGGGCTGTTGGTGTTGTGGTATGGCAGTGTGTGATTGCCTGGGTGGCTGCACTGATCGTACATCTGATAGGGATGATCTGATTTTATTAATTCGCTTTTATAGAAAAACCGATGGATTTGACTGTTTTCAGTCATCACCATCGGTTTTTTTCAGTTCCTCAACTGAGAGGCTTTTATCTGATTAGTACTGTCCGCCCTGGGAACCACTGGACATCTGTCTTTCCTGGGCTTCGATCATCTTTTTCATAATAATATCAGAACAACTTTCCCTGAATTTCCAGTTTGAGGGGAGATGATCTGATTTTCTGGCAGAAAATTAGATTACTATTTTTGATATGACAATCTCTTTATGGGTTTCATTATAGTACAGAAACCCTGAAAAAACTATAGAAATCTTATGAAATTGCTATAGTTTTTTAAAAAGAGACAAGTGGTCTCTTTTGTCTCTTTTGGTTCTATAGCAATTCCGCAAAATAATGCAATCTGTAATGAATTTTGGCTACGTTACTGTGAACGGAGTGAACAGTAACGAATTTTGCTTGTATGTGCCCACAACTTGCTATCTGATCTGTTAGATGATAAAATTAAAACATAACAGGGAAGTGATATACGAAGGAGGTAGGAATGACAGAGTTTAATTTTGATACTGTTTTTGATGAAACCATGCAGACGCACAATCTGGACACTGTAGTGATTCTGGGACACTTAAATCCGGATGGCGATGCTGCCGGATCGGTGATGAGCCTTGCGCACTATATCCATGTCAATTATCCACAATACAGGGTGTTTCCATACCTTGCAAAAACGCTGGAGCGCGGCCCGAAAAAAATGGTCGTGGAAGATAAGACATTTGTTCCTTTTGAGATGCCGGACATATCCGGAAAACAATATTGTGTCATAGTCTGTGATAATGCAACTCTGGAGCGTATGATCGGATTGGAATATTACCAAAATGCCGCTGCCAGCATTGTTATTGATCATCACGCTTCCAATGAAGGATACGGAGATGTGAACTGTACAAAGGTTTCTGAGGCGTGTGCGGAAAATGTATACCATATGCTTTCTTCCGAACTGCTTCTAAATGCAGCCCAAAAAGAAGCGTACCCCAATGCCGCAGATTATATTTACCTTGGCATCCTGCATGATACCGGAGGACTGGCAAGGGCAAACCAGGGTATTTTTCAGGCAGTAGCTGATCTGATGGCTATGGGAGTTGACCATGGCAGGATTATGAAAACCTTACACAGTGATACCCTGGACATTCTGTACAAAAGAGCTGATATTCTTCATGGAGCAGTACGTGCGATGGATGGCCGGGTTGCCTATGTTATTATGGGACAGAAGGAAATTGCCGAAAAAGATATCACATACGAAGACATCCACTGTATCAGCACGATTCTGCGTGATTGCGACGATATTGAACTTGGTTTTACCATGTATGAGGAAGAAGAAAACGGGTGGAGATGCTCTTTCCGTTCAGACGGGAAATGGATCAATGTTAATGAACTGTTGAAACCTTTTGGCGGTGGAGGACATATCTCCGCAGCAGGATTAAAATATCGGACCGATAATGTAGAAGAATTAAAGAAACAGATTCTGGACAGAGTAGCAGAGATGAAAAAGAAACAGTAATCTATAAATGAGCAAATAAAAAACTGCACAAAATTATAAAACCGAAGTGGAATATAAACACTTGTTGGAATTGTTATTGAGGGAAAAGAAGAGGAGAGTCTGTATGGGAAAGATAATCGAAGGTCTCTGGGATTGCCCGTTTTGTGGGAATAAAAGGATTAGAGCCGGTCAAAAAACCTGTCCCGATTGTGGGCATCCGCAGGACGAAAATACAAAATTCTATATGCCGGATGAAATTAAATATGTTTCTGAGGAGGAAGCAGAAAAGATCAGCCGTAATCCGGACTGGCAGTGCAGCTTTTGCGGCAGTCTTAACAGCGACGATCTGAATGTCTGCAAAAACTGTGGTGCCACAAAAGAAGATTCGGAGAGAAACTACTTCGAGATGAGGCAGCAGGAAGAGGAAAAGATGGGAATCTTCGCAGCAATCATTTTTGGCATGATGTCATGCCTGGCACCGAAGATCAAAAACGTAACGATTGATGACTTGGATTGGGAAAGAACCATTGACATTGAAGAGGTTGTAACTCACAATGAAAGTGACTGGTCGCTGCCCGATGATGCAAGGCTGCAATATACAAAAAGTGAAATTCAATCCTACAAAGACGTTCTCGACCATTACGAGACAGTTACAGAAACCAAAACACGCAGCGTCATAGACCACTACGAAGAGAAGAGTTCTTATGTTGATCTTGGAAATGGATAGATGCTGCTGGATTCGCAGAGATTAATCAAAAATAAGACATAGATATACCCGGAGGGATACTTCGAACCTTTATTAAATAAGGAGATTCATAGTTTTGGCATGAGTCGCCTTGTTTAATGCTTTTCTCATGTTATACTGTCAATGTGGGAGGTGTAAAGCGTGGATGAATATATGAGAAAATTGAAGCGGCAGCTCTTATTTGAAGGCTCTTGCGTTACGAGCAGATGCGGCCGGGGTGGCGGTGTTTACGAGTATGTACAGTGCGAATTTGCTTATAATGAGGGCAGGTTAGACGGCGGCGAGCTGTCAAAACGTAACATAATCAGTATGTTTGAGAGCGGGCTTATATATGCAAACGAAGGCGAGACGATGTTTCGCGCTGAGGATATCATAAATATAGACAGGCACTTTGCGGCACTGCAGTATGCGATTACAGAGTGTATACATAGTCTGTCTGGCGGAGATATACAGGAGATACAGAGGCGGCTTGGAACGGGGCAGAACATACCGGGCGATATAGAGGAACAACCCAAAACGCTTAGAGACATCGCAGCGTTCCATATAGAACAGATTAAAATCGGCGGTGACGCAAAGGTAGCCCGCATCATTGCATTTGTGCAATGCCTGCAGGCAGATATTGCTCCGTTTATTATACATGCGGAGAATAAAGAGGAGTACGAAGGGCGACTAGACAGCCCGGCACGACTGGAGCAGCTTTTCAGGGTAGAGCAGCGGCGGTTCTACAGAGAGACAGAACCAATGGTGGTTGATCAAGTATAAGAGATATTGCGGCGGGGAAACCCGTCGCTTTTCTGCTACGTGGAAACCATAAGCAGGGTAGCAGCCAAATCAGAATCGGGTTCTGATTGTAGTATTATTTTCTCAAATAATCGGCGATTGCCTTAAAACAGGAAATTGGATTCTCTCCGCGGAAACTCCCATATCCACTAACTCAGCATTATAGAAAGAGAAGATTGTTTTTCTGCGGAGAAAAGATATTACAGTTTTGCGCAGACAAGCTCATAAACTGTCTTCAGAAGTTCGTCTCCCTTGCGGCATTCTGAAACAAACGAAACGACTGCTTTTTTCTTCGGCAGGATCATAGAAATCTGGGAGTATTTTCCATCCGCCCGGAAAGAATTATATTCACCACGCCAGAAAAGATAACCATAGTATCCAACATCAGCTGCCTTTGTACTTTCTTCTATCCATTTCTCAGACAGTATCTGTTTTCCATTCCACTTGCCTTTATTAAGATAAAACAGTCCAAATTTGTGAAGTTCAGAAAGGGTCAGAAATAATCCGCCGGCTCCAAAACTGTTTCCAAGTGGATCAGTCTCCCATGTAGGACGTTTTATTCCAAGTTTGGAAAAAAGTCTGGGTGTAAGGTAAGAAACCAGATCGCAGCCGGAGCGTCTTTGTACAAGAATGCCTGCCAGATAGGGACCAACGTTATTATACACAAAATGTGTACTCGGCTTATACTTAAAGGGAATAGCCAGAGACATTTTTACCCAGTTATCTTCTTCATATAAAGGTCGTTGTTCTCCCATCAGACTGCCCTTCTCCTGTCCAAGGCACATGGTAAGAAGATCACGAACAGTTGCTTCTTTCAGGTTCTCATCTATACACTCCGGCAAGTCACCTGAAAATGCTTCTGTTAGTTTTTCATTAAGATCGATCAGCCCTTCCTGAACAGCAAAGCCAACTGCACAGGATGTGAAACTCTTTGTTGCAGAATAAATATTCCTTCTGCATTCCGGTTCGCTGTACCACTCTGCTGCAAGTTCATTATCTTTTGAAATTTTGATTCCAAGAACATTATATTCTTTTGCTTTCTTAACAAAATCTGAAATATCCATAATATTTACACCCTTCTTGTCCTTAAATGTATTTTATTACTTTTATATTAACACAAAAATGGTGGATAAACCAGTTATTGCAGAAGGTGGTATATTACTATATTTCATCTTTAGACAAATTTCAATATTAAATATTGATTTTGTCTTTTTGTTATACCCGAATTTCAGCAAGACATTGCATCTTAATCCCTCAATATTCCCTTTTTTATCATAATCAAATCCTTCTGCTGATATTTTCATCAATGCAGTATTGGCAAATTGCTTAAGTTAATGACATTGTGTATGAACAGTAACAAAAATGTCATCAATTTTTTCGATAAAAATATATATCTTTGTCTTGCCTTGTCAATGTGTGGTATACTTAAGACAGCAAAATACAGAAAGGAGAAAGTCATGGGAAACGAAGCAGGGGAATGGATCATTCATGGAGTAACATGGGATGATCCGAAATGCATCCACGATGTGGATGAAGCAGTCGAATATATCAACCGGGTTGGTTTTCTTCCTCTTTTTAAGAACGAAATTCCGGGGTTTTCTCTGGAGGAACGGACAGTGGCAGAATATTGGTGGTCTGATGATCCGGTGAGGGATCCGTGGAGATGGAGGATTGCCATTGCAAAAAAGCATGATGTTCTTTACGGGAAATTTTTTGCCAAAAAAGCCGGGTTTATTTCCAAAAAATGGCTGCCGGTATTTGCCAACTACCGCAGGGACGGCTATGATTTTGATGCTCTGTTTGAGGATGAAAAAGCACCGATCAAACATAAGAATATTATGGATCATTTTATGGAAAATGATGCAGAAATCTACTCCTACGAATTGAAAAAATTGGCTGGATTTGGAAAAGATGGCGAAAAGGGATTTGACGGAGCCATTACCAGCCTTATGATGCAGACATATCTGTGTAACTGCGACTTTCGGAAAAGGATCAATCAAAAAGGTGTGGAGTACGGCTGGGATGTGGCTGTGTATTCTTCTCCGGAACACATTTATGGATATGACCATGTTACTTCCTGTTATAAGGAAGATCCGCGGACATCCTGGGGAAAAATTGTTGATCATATGAAACAGCTTTATCCAGAAGCCGCGGATACGCAGATAAGAAAGATTCTAAAATAGGAGAGAATATGTGCAGCAGATATTATATAGATCCCGATATGATGGAGGAGATTTCCAGAGTGGTACAGAACATAGATGGGAGGATCCGGCTGACACAAGGAGATATCCGTCCGACCGATGTCGCACCGGTCATTGGACAGTCAGAACATGGACTGGAACTGGGTATATGCAGATGGGGATATCCCCTGTCAAAAGGCAAAAATCCGGTCATCAATGCAAGGGTGGAAACTGTCATGGATAAACCTTCTTTTCAGAACGGAATCTTATATCACCGGCTGTTGATTCCGGCAGGCGGGTTCTACGAATGGAATTCCCTGAAAGAAAAGAGTTCCTTTACCAGACCTGATTCCTCTGTGCTGTACATGGCAGGGTTCTGTGACTGGTTTGAGAATGAACGAAGATTTGTGATCCTGACTACCACAGCTAATAGTTCTATGAAAAAAGTCCATGATCGCATGCCTTTGATCCTGGAAAGGGGACAAATAACAGACTGGTTTGATAATAACAAAATGCCTGTACTTCTGCACCAGACACCAGCTCTGCTTAACCGGCAGACGGAATATGAACAGCAGAGTCTGTTTTCATAGAAAGTGGTGAGTTTTAATGACAAAGGATGAATGGTACAAGCAACTGTTCGAGAGACTTGGAAACTCCAGATTTCGGAGCAGATTTCATCTTAAGCAGAATGATATTGATTATATTCATGAAAAAGGACTGGATACGATCCGGAAACACGCAGAGGATTTCATTACAAAACGGGAGGCTCCTGCATATATCCCCAATGATGGGAAGCAGACACCCATGCGCGGACATCCGGTATTCATCGCACAGCATGCAACTGCGACCTGTTGCCGGGAATGCATCCGCAAATGGCACAAGATACAACCCGGCCGGGAGTTGAGTCAGGTGCAGCAGGAGTATCTTGTCGATGTGATCATGACATGGATTGAGAGAGAATTGGAAAACGCACGATAAAAGGAGGCTTTAATTACATGAAAAGAAAAAGAATTTCATTCCTGACAATGCTGATGCTGGCAGTCATACTGCTGATGCCGGCATCCAGATTTGCCTGCGCATAGCCACGGCACATTCCTGCAGTGGGGAAATCAATAACTCCCTTGCGGATCAGTTCACGAACTTTCTTTGGGGACATATCTACATAAGGTGTGATATCAAAAGCCATAATAAATTACCTCCTGTTTCGTACTTTACAATATAAAAGTATTGTAAAGTAAACTGACAGGAAATGCAATGCTATAAATAGTGGCGGCTTGATTTTTATATAAAATATTTTATAATAGGAATGCCGAAGGGTGCTGCCGGACGCGTTGTGAACAGCAATAATATATGAATGGGGGAATGAGAGTGGCAGCATATGAAAAGAGTAAGAGTGTGAAGTTAAAATCGATCAGTACCATGACAGAAGGGACCATCTGGAGACAGATCCTTCTGTTTTCTATTCCATTGATACTGGGAAATCTGCTCCAACAGATGTACAATACAGTGGACTCAATTATTGTAGGAAATTTTGTGGGCAGCAATGCACTGGCTGCAGTTGGTTCCAGTACGTCGCTGATTTGTCTGCTGATTGCATTCAGTATGGGGGCATCTGCAGGTGCGGGAGTTATTGTATCCCAGTTTTATGGAGCAGGAGATGAGAATGGCGTTCAGCGTTCTGCACATACAGCCTTGATGCTTGCGCTTATTCTGGGAATTGTTCTTACTATCGCTGGAATTGTATTTTCACCTGCAATTCTCAGGTGGATGAGAACTCCGGAAGAAGTAATGAATCAGTCAGTTCTGTATTTGAGAATTTATTCTTATGGACTGGTTTTTAATGTCATCTATAATATGGCAGCGGGGATCCTGAATGCAGTAGGTAACTCCAGACGTTCGCTGATGTATCTGGCAGTAGCTTCGTTTTCCAATATTTTTCTGGATTTATGGCTTATCGGCGGAATGCACATGGGAGTCGAGGGTGCTGCAATTGCAACAGATATCAGCCAGGTACTTTCCTGCATTTTTGCATTATGGTTTTTGATGAGAGTTCCGGATATTTACCGCATAAATCCGAAGAAACTTTCCATTGATAGAACAATGGCAGGACGGATTATCCAGGTAGGTCTGCCGACTGCAATTCAAAACACGGTAATCTCCTTTTCAAATGTACTGGTACAATCTGGTGTCAATGGATTCGGAGCCAGTGCAATGGCGGGTTTTGGTGCATACCTGAAAGTAGATGGGTTTAACATTCTGCCGGTAATGAGTTTTAGTATGGCAGCAACGACTTTTACCGGTCAGAACTATGGTGCGGGAAAAACAGACAGAATCAGGAAAGGATTGAGAGTAACTCTTGGAATGAGCGTGCTTTATACGATCGTGACAGGAATTCTCCTGCTGACCTTTTCCAGACCGATCATAGGGATTTTCAGCAGTGATAAAGAAGTAATCTATTATGGGGCACAGGCAATGAAATATTTCTGCCCGTTCTATTTCCTTCTGGGAATTATGCATTCCCTGGCAGGAACCATTCGCGGAACAGGAAAGACGGTACCTCCCATGGTAGTGATGCTGCTTGCATTATGCCTGTTCCGTATTCTGTGGATTCAGTTTGTGGTTCCACATTTCACCAGCATTGATATTATATATGTACTGTATCCTGTTTCATGGGCTGTAGGAATGGTACTCATGCTTATCTATGCATGGAAGGGAAATTGGATGCCAAAAAAATATCAGAATATTAATCAGACTGTCTGATAGTATTCTTTTACATAGTGAATGAACTGGCGTACATGGGATTTCAGAATTCTGTTTTTACTGTAAACAATATAAAAACTGCGTTTGTGAGCAGATTCTTCTAATGGAAACAGAAGAATCTGCTTTGTTTTTTGCAGGTCAACGACAGATCTGGCAGAAAGAATGGAAAATCCAAGCCCGTTTACAATAGATTTTTTGATTGATTCCAGGTCATTCATGCGGGCTACTACATTCAGACTGGAAGGTTCAATACCGGCATTTTCCAGAAAAATATCCATTTCCTTTTTGGTTCCGGAGCCTTTTTCCCTGATGATAACAGGATCCTTGATAAAGTCCTGAAAACAACAGGTTGTTCTTTTTGTTTTAAGTTTAAATAATGATCATTCACAGGGGTAGCAATCACCATATTATCCTGACAGAAGGGAATAAATACACAGCTGTCGTCTCCTGTATTCTGTCCTGTCAAAGCCAGGTCTACGGTCCCATCCAGTACACGGTTAATAGCACCGGAACTGTCTGTCTGCCAGGAATGGAAATATACATCAGGATACATTCTGCCAAAACCTGCGAGAAGTTCAGGAAGGAGATAAGAAGAAGGAATGGTGGAGGCTGCCAGATCAATGATCTGCTTTCTGGAACCGGTGAAATTATCCAGAAGATTGTTGCGGATATCCAGAATGCGGAAAGCGCTGTCGTAGAGTTGGTATACCACACTTTTTTATAAATGAAATTTATAAATATTTATAAAAAAGTATTATATTTAAATCATCCGATAAAATGAAAAATCCAGTAAATAAATGGAAGTGTAAAAACAGAACAGATAGTTGTAACAAGAATTCCACCCATTGCATAATCGCCATCTGATCCGTAGGCATTTGCCATCATTACCACAGAGGACATAACTGGCATTGCAGAAGTCAGAGCCATGGTAGTGCGGATTTCTGAAGAAACCGGAAGATATCCAAGTAATACATAGAAGAAAAGCGGAAACAAAAGCATTTTTAGGATGACAATTCCATAATAATCCAGTCTCCGGATATTTTTCAGTACATCGATACAGGTGAAAACACCGCCAAGATAGATCATTGCGAGAGGTGTGGCGGTCTGGCCGATTTTCTGAAGGGAATTGTTCAGAACTTCAGGAAGCCGGATTCCTGTCAGCACACAGATCACAGCAAGAAAGATGGAAACAGTAACAGGATTGATCAGCTTCCGGAAATCAAAACGGTTTTTTTGACTGTCTGTACCTGAAGTAAGGCGTACACCTGCTGTCCACAGCATGAGCTGATCAATAATGGTAAATACACAGATGTAGAGCATACCGTTTTCCGGATAAATACTGGTTACTATGGGAATACCCATAAATCCCACATTTCCGAATACGCTCATGGCACTGTAAAGCTGCCTGTGGTTACCATGCAGATGAAAAAAAATACCAGATATGTAGCTGAGTAAAAACAGACATATATACATAATTCCCGCAATCAGAAAAATGCTCAGTGAATGAAAAAGAGTTTTACGTTCCACTCCGTTTACAGTATTGATAAAAATCATTACAGGAAGCGCCAGTTTTATTACAAATTTTGAAATGACTTCAAGATTTTCTCTGTTCATAACCCGTGTGCGGATCAGGATCACGCCTGCAAGCATGTAGATCACGAACATTCCGATCTGAGCAGTCAGAATGCTGAAAGTATTCATTTGAGTTCTCCTTTTTTTTCGTAAATTCACATAAAATTATAACTGCAAAAAAGTGAAAATACAACAGAAAGTATAGGTGGCGAAAAATGTTTTTTTGAGTTACAATAAACAAAGCTGAGTTATATATTAGGAGGAGTAAAAAAGTGAATGTATTAGAAATTGTTCTGCCTGTACTGGTTATGATCGTGGTCGGTATGCTGTGCAGAAAATGGAAGATTCTGACCAGAGACGGAATCAATAACATGAAGGTGCTTGTAACGAATGTTATGCTTCCGGTTGCTATTTTTCATGCTCTGGCAACAGCGGAATATAATAAAGAAACCGGAATCCTGATTTTGATCATGTTTGTAATGCTGGTAGTATCCTTTGGTCTGGGCTTTTTGCTGAAGCCATTTCTGAAAGGAACCTATCAGAAATATCTACCGTTTATGGTAAGCGTATATGAAGGGGGACTTATGGCCTATCCGTTATATACAAGCCTCTGTGGCAGTGAAAATCTTTCCCGTATTGCAGTTCTGGATATTGCCGGACTGTTGTTTGGATTCAGTGTATATATGGGAATGCTGGGACAGGTGGAAAACGGTGAGAAGATTGATGTGAAAAAACTGTTTTTCAGTGCATTAAAGACTCCGGCATTTATTGCAAGTATCCTGGGAATTATTGCAGGATTATCGAAGGTGATCCTTGCAGTTTTAGACAGTCCTTTCGGAGGCGTGTACCAGAGTGTGGAAAATATTCTCACCACATCTGTGACTGCCATTATTTTACTGGTAGTGGGATACAGCATGGAACTGAATGCGAAATTATTAAAGCCATGCATTGCCACGATCATCTTACGTGTATTGCTTCAGGCAGTGATGATCGCAGGAGTTCTTGTTGCTGTACATTATCTGGTAGGTGATGATCGGCTGGTCAATCTTGCAATTATCAGTTATATGTCAGCACCGGCCACATTCAGTATGCAGACTTTTATGAAAGATGAAGAAGGAAGCGCTTATGTTTCCACAACAAACTCCATGTACTGTCTGGTATCTATTCTTGTATATATAATTATGGCAGTGACAATCTACTGATCATGAAATCTGAATAACAGAAAATGAAAATTACCGCGGATTGAAATAGACCTGGCGGTAATTTTTGTATGTCGCAGGAAATTACTTCGTAATGTACCTGTGATATATAGTGCTCCGCATGAGGCGTAGAATCCTGTAAACGGGAAAGGGTTTGCAGATATTTAAATAATTTGGTAAAAACAACTAAAATATATTGAATGATGGCAAAAAATATTGTAAAATAAAACGAAAACAAAGACTTGTGGAAAGGGAGCATACGTATGGAGAAAAGGTATACGATTGGTGTAATGATCGGAAATGCAAATTCACCGCATACGATGAATCTGATGCAGGGTATTTTTCATGCAGCTAAGTCTATGGACGTAAATGTTCTGTTTTTCTTGGGATTCACAGTAGTTATTACTATAAATCTTATTTTGGCGAAGATACGGAAGATGATTATGATTATCAGTTCAATGTAGTTTATGATTATCAGGCGTTCGCAGATGCGGATGCATTGATTATTGCATATGGTTCCCTTTGTATTTTTCTGGACGAAAAAGAAAGTAAAACTTGCATCCCTGAAGCCGGATACGGATACCACAAAGATCACACTGAAAGTAAAGGAGAAAAAAGAGTTCCCTTGTACAGGCATCAGTTATTTGTCAAACGTAAAGTATTCTTCTGATAACAAGAAGGTAGCAAAAGTCAATTCTTCCGGCGAGATCCAGGCAAAAAAAGCCGGTACAACTTATATCAGGTGTAAAGTTAAACAGTATGGCGATACTTACAATCTCGTCTGCAAGGTAACGGTCAAAAAAGAAGGAAATATCAAAGATCCAACTTCAGCTTACCGGAATCTGATACAAAGTTATGAGAAAAAATATGGGGAAGCTCAATTAAATGAGCAGAAACAGTTTTGGACGGGACTATGCTATGCCAAATTGTTGGATTTCAATAATGACGGCATCAACGAACTTATCCTGACATACCAAACAGAAAGGTATAACAAAGACAAAGTTCAATATCATGTAGAATTGTGGAAGTATGGCGGAAAATCTGCAAAACGGGTTACCTCACGTATTTCATGGTCTGGAAACAATATGCCATATTTTGGAGGTTTGGGTATATGTAAATACAACGGAAAATATCTGTTAGAGCTAACTGGTAATGCGTGTGGGGATAATTATTACTATGGAACCAAAAAAGATGGGTCTGTTGGACTGGTCCACAAGTTCATATGGAAGGGGGATGCAATGGAAGGAGACTGGTATATGGACGGCAAGAAAACCTCAGGAAATATGTATGAAACTTATTACAAGAAATATCATGCAAACGCTACATGGTATAGCTTTGCTCAGTCATCAAATAACAACTTAATAAGAAAAGAACTTTCAAATACCAAACAGAAATTAGGAATGTAATTTCTGTCTGGTCGTTGCAGGACATGAATCCTTTTCAAGCCTAAGTTGTATCTACCGGGCATTCTCAAGGAATTACATCAAAATAAAAGAGGGAAAACCATGAAATTAGAAGAAAGAAAACAAAACTCATTTATACAGAAATCAATATTTTTGCTGATAATAATGACATTATGGATATGTCTCGGAACAGGTTTTACGGTAAATGCAGCGCAAAGAGAAGATACAAAACTCTTGAAAATATATGACGGAAAGTCTATAGAGGCAAGTCAGATTCAGTTTAAGGCAGAGGTAGCCACTCCAGACTCTAATCGAATAGACATCTATCGTTCAGAAAAGCCGGTATCTCAAGGTGGAAAATTAGAAAAACTGGATAGTTTCAGGGTAATAGGAGACTTCTGGGAAGTCCTTGGTGACAATCTGTATATGAACTACGGGGATAATTTCAAGGTACAGTGCTATTCCCATGATACATGCGTGGAGGGAAATCTGACTTTTGTAGATACTACGGCAAAAGCCGGACATCAATATTCCTACAGACTGGTCTATGGCGACATGGTGTATGATCCGGACAGCGGAGAATATAGCGTGGAGATTGTATCAAATATCATTGATGTAAAGGCCAATCTGCAGACACCGGAGCTTTACAAGTGTTACTCCACGGACAATAAAACCGTAAATCTTTCCTGGAGCTATATCGCACAGGCAGACGGCTACAGGGTGTACCGATATGATAACGGAAAGTGGTCATTCCTGAAAAATGTCAAAAAAAGAAATGTAATCTCCACAACTGACAAAAATGTACAGGCCGGAAAGACTTATCAGTACAGAGTGCTGGCGTACAGAGTCATAAAGGGCAAAAATATTTACAGTTCCAAAAGCAAAGCCCGAAAGATCACCTTAAAAACAGCAACTGTAAAAGGTGATTATCAGTATGGCAGCGTCTACGGTCCGTATCTGGACGCGCAGCATCTGGCACAGGTCCGGAGTGTTGTCCAGAGTTTCAAGATCAATTACATCCGTAAAGGAATGTCAGACTATGACAGGGTACTGACTGCATATAATTATCTCCGCAGCAACTGCAGCTACGCTTATAAAGGCTGGCAGTATAATTATGCAAACACCGCCTGGGGTGCATTGGTATATGGAGAAGCACAATGCTCCGGATATGCCAGAGCCATGAAAGCACTCTGTGATGCAATCGGAGTAGACTGCAGATATGTACACGCAGACTCCAAGGCAAGTAACCCAAGCCATCAGTGGAATCAGGTAAGAGTTGGCGGCAAATGGTATATTCTGGATGCGCAGTCTGGCGGATTCCTGCTTGGCAGCCGGACATGGAAGAAAAAGGCAGGTATGTCATGGGATACCAAAGGATTACCAACCTGCAGCGTGACGGATTACAAAAAGTGATCAGAATGGAAAGAGACTTCAGTTAATATGACTGGAGTCTTTTTTGCATCTCAAAATACTTTTATTCTCCGCGGAAAACCACTTTTGCATATCCATTTATCCAATTTTTCCTGGGACAATGCCTCCGCGGAGGAGAAATGTTCTTAATTTTTCTTCCTATTTTTTTCATATTATCTCCAAATGAATTTCAGGAGGTTATTAACAGTTAAATATAAATTATAAAATCATATAAGTACATGTTGAGTTTTATAAGATATTAGAGTAGAATATTATTGAAAGGAGTTGATACTTTGAGTAAATATTATTCTATACATGAATTTTCAAAAATTATAGGCGTATCTGCCCAGACATTACGAAATTGGGATGCCAATGGAAAACTTCATCCGCATCATACTACAGTAAGTGGCTATAGATATTATTCTGATGAGCAACTCAACCAGGTAATAAATGTAAAGCCTAAAAACGCATTACAATTGGATATTGCCGCGTTTCCAGCCATAAACAGAAAGATGATCTGGAACGACAGAATGATAATGTTAAGACATATCTTTTGGCAAAAGGACAGCCATTTGAGATAATAAGTGATATCGGTTCCAGAATTGATTATAAGAAAAAAGGACTTCAGGAATTGATCAGGCGAATATCTCAAGATCAGGTTGAAAAGGTTGTTGTTTTATATAAAGACCGGCTATTACGATTTGGTTTTGAGCTGATAAATATATCGCTTCACTTTATAATTGTGAGATTGAGAGTATTGATAATACTGAAAAATCCGAACAGCAGGAACTTGTTGAAGATCTGGTTCAG